>Ga0302309_10000081_pt1 | contig 131495 bp, 119 predicted proteins | sample III_Palsa_N1_1_FD_200453 | JGI IMG/M metagenome (GOLD analysis project Ga0302309, IMG submission 200453) | Peat permafrost microbial communities from Stordalen Mire near Abisko, Sweden - III_Palsa_N1_1 | ecosystem: Environmental > Terrestrial > Soil > Palsa > Peat permafrost | place: Sweden...
CTGGTTTTAAACTGATCACATCCTGGCGGAAACGCAGCAGCATTTGCCCGGTTGTTTGCCCGCTGATGCCACGGTTGATATATGAATTGATGGAAAAAAAAGCAGAATCGTTGTTTAGCCAGAATTCAGTGATCGAGTCGCCCATATATACTACTCTTTTCCCGTTAGCGGCAGGCGGCAACACCCTGCTGTTTGCATCCCCGTATTTGTTCAAATTGGGCCAGTCCTGTGCTTTGGCAGCGGCAATGGTAAATAACAGTACAAGTGCTGTTAAGGTTCTTTTAATCATAATTGGCAAATTGGTTTCGCAAGTTGCTAAAAAAGACTCTACTTTATTTTTCATTAGATAACGAGTATGGGAAGCTTGATGGTGCAGTACCTCTTTGTTTATTGGGTTGCGCGGTCATATCAAAGTTGATAGTGCCGCCTTTCAGCATTTCCGCGTGATCGAGCCAATTATAATTGTATACTTTGCCGTTATAGTTTATACTGTTGATGTATTTATTTTCAGCAGTGTTATTGGGTGCATTTAATACCAGTGTTTTGCTGTTCTCTAAATGCAGTGTCATTTTTTTAAATAATGGCGTACCCAAAACATACTGTCCGCTGGTTGGGCACACCGGGTAAAAACCCATGGCCGAAAATACGTACCATGCAGATGTTTGCCCATTATCTTCATCGCCGCAATAACCATCAGGTGTTGCCATATATAATTTTCGCATGGTTTCACGTACCCAATATTGGGTTTTCCAGGGCTCGCCGGCATAATTATACAGGTATAACATATGCTGTATCGGTTGATTACCGTGAGCGTATTGCCCCATATCAGCAACCTGCATTTCGCGCATTTCGTGGTATTCCCAGTCCCCGGGTTTTAACTCCAGCAAGGGTGGCAGCGTAAATACTGAATCCAGTTTGGCAACAAAATTCTGCCTGCCACCCATCATGTTTATCAATCCTTGTATATCATGAAAAACTGCCCAGGTATAGTGCCAGCTATTACCCTCGGTAAATGCCCCTCCCCACCTGAAATGGTAAAACGGCGATTGAAAACTACCATCGGCATTTTTGCCCCGCATCAGCCTGCTTGAGGGATCGAATAAGTTTTTATAATTCAGACTCCGTTGTTTGTATATTTCGATCTCAGCAGCAGGGCGGTTTAGTTTTTTACCTAATTGATAGATAGAAAAATCGTCATAAGCATATTCCAATGTACGTGCGGCGCTCTGATCTATCTTATCATAAGGCACATAACCCAATTTATTATAATAATCAACCCCTTTACGCCCGGTAGCATTCGGTCCCTGGTTATTGGCACCGTGCAATAACGCCTGGTATAAGGTATCAATATTATAACCTCTGATACCTTTCAGGTAAGCATCGGCCACTACTGATGCTGAGTTATTCCCCACCATAATATCGGCATAGCCAGGGCTCGACCATTCAGGCAGCCAGCCGCCTTCTTTGTAGTCGTTTATCAGACCTAGCTGCATCTCTTTGTCAATAGATGGATAAACCAGGTTCAGAAATGGATATAATGCCCTGAAGGTATCCCAAAAGCCGGTACCGGCAAACATATAGCCCGGCTCAATATTTCCAGTATACGGGCTCCAGTGAACAATTTTACCCTGTGCGTTTATCTCATACAACCGGTTAGGAAAAAATAGCATGCGGTAAAAACACGAGTAAAAGGTGCGTGTTTCATCAACTGAAGCGCCCGATACCGTGATATGGTTCAGGGTTTTGTTCCATACATCTTTCGCTTTTTGTTTGGTTACCTCAAAACTGTCATTGCCTTGCTCGTTTTTCAGGTTAAGCTCGGCCTGCTCAAAGCTGATGAAGGATGAAGCTACACGCAGGTGCACTTGTTCGCCTTTTGTTGTTTTAAAACCGATGACCGCCTGCGCGTGTTTGGCATGCAGTTCCAGTGAATCTATTAAAACGGTATCGCTATAAGTACGTAATAGCGTGAAGGGCTTATCAAGGTAGATGACAAAATAATCTTTAAAATTCTTTAAAGGCCCGCGTGCGTATTTGGTTGAATAGCCTATAATTTCATTTTTAGCAGGAATAATTTTTACATACGAGGCCTTATCCAAAGCATCTATTACGATAAATGAACTGTCGCTTTTCGGAAATGTAAAACGGAATTGCGCCGAACGTAAGGTTGGCGTGATCTCAGTAGTTACATCATGATCGGCCAGGTAAACGCTGTAGTAATAAGGCTTAACGATCTCTGTTTTGTGCGAGAACCAGCTTGCCCTGCCGTCTTCAGCTACTTTTAAATGCCCGGTTACCGGCATGATGGCAAACTGCCCGTAATCATTCATCCATGGTGAGGGCTGGTGCGATTGTTTAAATCCCCGGATTTTATCAGCAGCATAACTATAGATCCAGCCATCGCCCATATGGCCGGTTTGCGGCACCCAAAAATTCATGCCCCAAGGCAAGGCGATAGACGGATAGGTATTGCCATTTGATAATTCGAATTTGGAATCAGTACCCATCAGCGGGTTGATCCAGTCGACCGGATCGGTTACGGTATTAACTTGTTGGGCAAAAGATTTGCCGGCTACAAGCAGCAGGGCAAGAAGAAGTAATTTTCTCATTAAGTAAAATAAATAGCTTACTGTAAAAGTTGCAGGTCAGGTATATGATATAAAAAGAGGCCAACCCTGTAATTGATCTCCACAAATAACCTTAATAAAACGATCTGTGGGCTTGTCAAATCGTGCATTTTTTTTGACATATAGTTCTTTAATTACGCTGGCATTAAATTATTCCGACATATAAGTCCAATTTTGACTATATATGTATCTGAGCAGTATATAAAAGGCATAGACCCTTAATTTTATACTCAAAACCTAATTATTAACCGGTACCAGCTAAATAAAACTTTAGGATTGTAAAAAAGGAAAGGCATGGCTTTAGAATTTTTCATCACCCCGCCTCCACAATGATAATTACCAATATAAATGAATAGCAAACTTCAGTTTAGGTTGAAAAAGAAATATTATATAAATGCACTGCTCTTTATCATCCTGATTATTTTCATAAAACCTCCTGCTCTTTTCGCTCAGGCATACCCTTATAAATTCAAATATCTTACGGTTGATGAAGGCCTCTCCCATACCGATGCCAATGACATTACGCAGGATAAACTGGGATATATTTGGATAGCTACCTATTTTGGGCTCGACAGGTATGATGGTTATACCATCAATAAATATTACAATACGAATGAGCCTTTAAATAATGCCTTTAAAAATCGTTTAAGATGTGTTTATGCCGCTGACGACGGTAATGTATGGCTCAGTTCAGAGGGTGGTATTCAGTGCTTTGACGTGCGGTCGGAAAAATATATTGATTATACTGAAGGCGGAAAACCCAATCCGGCATTTGAGAAAATCTATAAACCTGCAGGTAATTTGTTATACGGTTTAGTATGGAATAGCGCGAAAGTGTACCTGATAAAAGGTCATTCATTACAGGAGCAGTTATTAAATATGCCGCCTAACGCGCAATTTTATGCTATGGCTGTTGATAACAAAGGCAGCGTATATTTTTCAGGGAATCAAGGGATCTGGTCATTGGATGAAAACAACCGTTTAAAAAAGGTACCGGTATCAGGCCTGCCAGCGCAGCCTGTTACGAAGATATTTTTCGATAAAAGAAACAACATGTTGCTGGCCTGTGGCAGCAAAGCATTTCTTACCGCAAGAAATACAAGTAATAGTGGAACGTTTACTGTTAATAAACAATTTGACAATCCTGACCATAGTGACATTAAAGATATAATTGAGGACAGTAAGTCGGATTACTGGATAAATGAAGGAGCTAATCTTTTACGGCTCGATAATGACCTGAACCTGATTCAAACCATAAGCAGTAACAGCGCGCTCCATAACTTAAATTCAAATTCATTATCCAAAATATTCATCGACCGCTCTGAATGCATGTGGGTATGCACTTTTGGCGGCGGAGTTAATTATTGCGATTTGAATGAAAAGTTGTTTTACACGCTGCAGCATAATTCTGAAATTTCAAACTCATTGGCGGGCAATTATATCCGTTCGATACTGGAGGACAGTAATAAACTGTGGTTAGGGACTACCGCCAATGGCCTGAACGTTTATAATACAAGCACACACGTATATACTTATTACAATACATACAGTTCAGCAGTACGGTTAAGAAACAATACCATAACAGCATTAACATTTGATAACGAACATAATTTATGGATCGGAAGCTCGGCAGGTATGGAAATACTTAAAGCAAACGGAAAGGAATTATGGCGGCCGCCAGGTTATGATAAATTCCCGGGTTACGCTATTGATACATTTGTGAAAGACTGCTATGGTAATATCTGGTTCGGCAATCACATGGATAAGTTTGGTGTGATATGGAAAGATGATAAAGGCTATTATCATGTAAAATATTACGGAGAAGGCTTTTTTATACTGGCTGATAAAAGCAACCCTCAGTTATTCATCTCAAGCACACATGGTTTAAAACAGTTAACCATTGATCAGCAGGGGAATATTATCAAAAGTTTTACTTATCACGCGTCTTCGCGGCCAAATTCCTTAAGCTCCGATTATACCTACCCTATTTGTAAACAAAACGATAGCACTTATTGGATAGGCACCATCGGCGGAGGACTGGATCGGCTTTCTCTTGGAACCAATAATGCTTATGGCATAAAAACCTATGACAGCGCATATGGTGTATTTAACGATGTGGAAACATTGGAGATCGATAACACCGGCAACCTGTGGATGGGTGGCAATGGGTTGGAATGCCTGAACCCAGAAACAGGAAAATTAATACGATATGACAAAAATGATGGCTTACAGGGGAATAGCTTTAAGGTAGGCGCGTCATACAAAGGCGCGGATGGCAGATTATATTTTGGCGGAATAAACGGGCTGAATTACTTTTATCCCGATCAGATCAAGGCTAACAATGTTGCCGCAAAGCCTATTTTAACAGATATACTGGTCAACAATCAAAAACCTGTTTTCGGCAAACCTGATTCAGCAGAAAACTCAATAAGCAGGGCTATAAGCTATAGTAAGCAACTAACGCTCAGTTATCTGCAGAACAACTTCGTCATCTTCTTTTCCGCAATGCATTTTGCCAATCCTTCAAAATGTAAATACCGTTATAAACTTACAGGTTTTGATAAGGAATGGAGATATACCGATGGCAAAAACCCGAGTGCGGCCTATAGCAATCTTTATTATAGCAATTACAGGTTTATTGTACAGGCAACCAACAATGATGGGTTATGGAGCAACAGCAGCGCTGAAATTGGCATCACCATAAGCCCCCCCTGGTGGAAATCAACTACCGCTAAATTTATTTATCTCTTGCTGTTCCTGTCGGCGCTTTCAGGCATTTACATTTATCAGGCACGCTGGTACCGCCTGAAACGGGAGATAGAGGTAAATGCGGTTAATGAAAAGAAGCGGGAAGAAATGCACATACAGCGGGAGGAACTTTATCAGCAACAATTGATGTTCTTCACCAATATTTCGCATGAGTTCCGCACACCATTAACGCTGATACTTGGCCCGCTGGAGAACCTCATCAGTGAGAATAAAAATATGGTGCTGGATAATTCTTACCGGTTGATGTTAAGGAACGCCAAAAGGCTGATGAACCTGATAAGCGAACTGATGAACTTTAAAAAAGTTGCCGACAGCGTTATAAAATTGCAGGTTCAGCCTTTAGCAATTAACCAGTTTTGTGAGGACCTGTCGGCCGAGTTTAAGAACCTGACCACCGGTAAGGATATCTATTTTAAGGTACTCAACAATACCCATACAAATCTGAATGGCCAACTAACCGGTATGTTTGACATACAGGTGCTCGAAAAGATATTGTTTAACCTGTTGAACAATTCATTTAAATACACTGATATCAACGGTAAAGTTACTTTTGAGATCTTCTTCGACTTTAACAATTTCAAACCGTCATTTGATACAGGATTTGAATTGCTGAATGAAAATTATCGGGCTGAAAAGTACATCTATTTCAGGGTAGCAGATTCCGGCATTGGTATTTCAGGCGAATCAATAACCAGAATCTTCGACCGTTATTATCGTATCAGCCGGAACCACTTGGGTTCCGGTGTGGGGCTGTCACTGGTTAAAAGCCTTACCCAATTGCATAAAGGGGACATTTACGTTTACAGCGAAAGGTATAAAGGCACAGAAATAATCATCGCGATTCCCTGGGGCGAGGAAAACTATACCGAAACAGAAAAAATATCGTCGGGGACAGAACTGGAACCACTATTGGAGATTATCGATAATTCCATACTATCGCCCTTGCAAGCGCATGAAAATATTAAACAAGCCATCAATACGAAAGCAAACAAACACATTTTAATTGTTGATGATAACCAGGAGCTCCGTGTATTTTTAAAACAGGTATTTGAAAAGCACTACTATATTTATGAGGCCGAAGATGGCGATAAAGGGCTGAAAGTTGCTGCCGAGAAAGTACCTGACCTGATTATCAGCGATGTAATGATGCCGGGTATGAATGGTATTGAATTTTGTAAACTGATAAAAGAAAGATTTGAGACCAGGCATATCCCGTTCATCATCCTATCGGCAAAAGATGCGCTGGACACCAAGATTGAGGGAATGGAATCGGGCGCGGATTATTATTTTGCCAAACCGTTAAGTATTGATCTTTTGCTGCTGACCGTTCATAATATATTTGAGCAGGGCGAGATCCTTAAACAGCGCTATAATAATGATTACCTGTCGGAAGCAACGGAACTGGTACATTCAGAAAAGGATAAGGAGTTTTTTAATAAGCTGTTAAAGCTTATTGAGGATAATATACAAGATGTTGAACTTGATGTTGACTTTTTGTGCAAGCACCTGTACATAAGCCGGACCAAATTATACCAAAAGATAAAAAGTATATCTGATCAATCTGTTGGTGAGTTTATAAGAACTATCCGCCTCAAGAAATCGATCCATATAATGACTCATGAGGATATTGCCATGAATGAAGTTGCCGACAGGGTTGGTTTACAAAGCAGTTCTAATTTCTCCCGGGCGTTTAAAAAAGAATATGGTAAATCCCCTATGCAGTTTATGCAGGCACTAAAAAAAGAATAAAAAAAACGGCTGCCCTTAGCAATGGCCTCTTCAATCGTTTTCCTGCCATGTGAAATAACAGTAATGATAATGAAGCATATATCCTTTAGCTAATTACTGCCGAATATTTGTTTTGTAAAAAACCCACTTAATAAAGATAAGATACGAGTATTTATTATAATGTGAATATTTTGTTATTTTGATGCCGTATTAAAATAAAGCTACTTGTTTAACCTAACTTTAAAGCCTTTCTTTTTTTGTTTCATTAGTTTTATATCATTTACAGATATAGCCGTGGCTCAAACACCTGTAATTACTCCTAAATCTAATGTAGTAATACCATTGGACCAAACTGGTGGATTTACAATCATTCCTGGCACGATAGCTAATATTACTGATACAATTTCTGGGCATAACCTGGTAACTATCACCCCCTCAACGTTATCTTGCGCTGATGTCGGCACAAAGAATATTACAATATCTGCTGTTAACACCATAGCCAATCCATCAGCTGTTACTTTCGCAAATATCGTTGGCATGGAGAGCGACCCGGCAAAAAGAGGCTGTCCTTTTGAGACAGCCCACTTTTATTCGCAATTGTATAAGGTTAAGGTAAAGTTGTAAAGTTTATTGATGGTGCAGTACCTGTAGCAGGCCTCGTGAATGTTTGATTTACGGGAACGTAGTTAGAAAAGAAGCCGCCATTTTGTAAATAAAATTGTCCACTTTTAAGTCCTCCTGCATAATCCATTCTCTGCTGATTGTTCACTGTAGCATCACCATCATAATATGCGCTGGTTAATTCAGTCCATGAACCGCTTGAACTACAAACCCATTGATTACCATATTGTGCCTGTCTTCCCAGATAGCCGTTTGTGTCAACAAAATTTTCCAGGAATGAATAACAACCTGTCAAATAAGTGCTGGTGTTGGGTCTTGACCAGGTTGCAATAAATGTCCATGCTCCCAATTCCGGGGCATAAAACCAACCTGAATAAACGGTATTTCCTGATCCGTCCGGATACGCTTCTGTCAAAAATTTATAGGTATTACCTGCTTTCCAATTGTAAACTAAATAAGCTTGCCCACCTGAGCCCTCTCCACTAAAGTTTTGTGCAACTACATTGGTGCCTTTTCTCGTAAAGACCGTTGTTCCGTTAGTTGGGTTCCAAACTGAAAAAAGTATCCAACGTTCCGTTGCAGATTTCACCTGCATACCAAAATAGCCCTCCGTAAATCCATCTACCATGCTATAGGTTCCTATTGGATCCTGGCCAGTTGGAACAGTTACTTCGTTATAAAACCATTGCGAATTGGCAGGAGCAGTATATCCAAGATGCACAGAAGGTCCTCTTCTTGACCAATAAAAATTTGTAGGGTCATTAGCATATTGCACTCCCGACGCTACCGCTGTTCCGCTGATAATCAAATCGGAAACATCGCCATAATAACTACCTGTTTTACTTACGCCTTGGATGGTTACCTTTATATAACCGGCTGTGGTTACATTTATAGTACCTATTGCCCAGGTTTGGTAGGTATTACCTGTAACTGTTTTTGTAAAAGCTGTTCCGTTTACAGTTACCTTTATTGTACTACTTCCCGATGGTGCAACTATTCCTTTTAGCGCAACAGTTAAGGTACCAGTAACGCCAATGCGAAAATAAACACTTGTAACGGTTGATGAGCTTGTCCAATTATGCAATCCAGTGCTGTCGATTATTTCCGATGAGGCCAATGTTGTTATAAAACCATTACCACCTAACGGTACATCGAGCGAACTACCACCAAGTGAAAAAGTTTTTGATGATTGGGATTGATCAACCTTTGTAGTTGTAGGTGTTCGTGAGTCCTTTTTACAAGAAAAAAATAAAAAAATAATTAAACACATACTGAACCTTAAAATTGCACTTTTCATGTTGATTTGATTTATAGATTAATTAACTATTTGATTACAATGCATACCATCCTTACTATAGCGTGAGTAATATCCTCAATATCTGTAAACAGCGATCTCAGATAAAAATGCCAACGCCTCTTTCCCTTGTAATAAGGTCACTTTTAAATACCTGATGTTTGTTGGAGCAGACAAAGGATAGTCCTGATATGTTCCGTCTTCTTTACCCGGGTCAAATACTTGATTATCCAATAGCACATTCCATGTATTACCATCCAAACTTCCTTCAATTCTTAATAAAGTTGGGCCATAAGGGTTATTCTGACGCGGGGCTATAGATACTTTAGTTACATAAATAGGGTTAAGCATATCAAACTGTATCCAATGAGGATAGCTTGTAGTTGAGCCACCGCTATACCGCGAGTGCCAGATGGTTGTTAAATCACCATCAATTAAAGCGCTTGCCAACCCGGTATTTTCGCCTGATAATTGCTCCGAAGATGCTGTAGCTATCCAACCGGTAGTAGTCGCTTGCACTTCTTCTAACCTGGATGCAATTATGAACATACTTTTATTTGTACCAATGCTGTATCCATTTGCATTCATAATGCTTAATGGCAATAAATAGTCCTTAGCAGGGTCGAATTTGTTCGAAAAATAACTAAGTGTAATGGGATTGGACGCTAATCCCCCAGCCGGAATGGTAGCATTTAAACTACTAATTGTATAAGCATCAACAGGGAATAATAAATAAGGTGCAAGCCCATTATTCTGCCGTATTACGTTTAGGCTGTCAAAAGCTTTTTGGTCTATTGCAAATTGAACAGGAATGTCACTTTTAGGGTAACCAACAGCACCAAACGAAGCTGCGAAATTTATTGTTCTGGCGGTATCTGTAAATGGAAAGATGGTTAGATTTTGTGTGTTACTTCCTGATTTTATCACGTATACCGAAGCGTTTGCCTTTGAATCGGTTAGGGTTTCATAGGGCGCTGCATTTTTTTTACAAGCCGGGATAGTTAGTAAAACAAGCATCCCAATTGTTATATATGCTTTATAATTTTTCATAAAAATGTTTTTATGGTGTGAACTCATTTATTAGTATCCGGGGAATTGAACCAATTGTTTATTCCTGTCCATTTCATCTTGCCCGTAAGGGAAAAAATACATTTTGCGTACCCATGAGGTCCTGGTAAATGCAACTGTGCGCAAATGGAAAGCAGGATCAGATAATGATGTACCGGCATTCATATTCATACCATAGAAATTACCCCCTTGATTAGAGCCCGGCTGATCTGGGATTTTCCAGCGCCTAACATCGAAATACCGGTTACCTGCCTCGAAACATAGTTCTAACCTGCGCTCTAAACGAATTTGATTGCGCATTGCAGATTGCCCCAGGTCTGTAAGGGCTGGCAACCCAGCCCTGGTACGCACCCTGTTTAAATAAATCAGCATGTCGTTCCTGTTGCCCGTAGGGCTTTCATTTAATGCTTCGGCATAGTTTAAATAAAGTTCGGCCAGGCGGATCAGCATTGATGGCCTGTACGTGATTGTACCACCCGCATAAAACGACGGGGTAATGTTTTTACGTGCAGTATAGCCGGTTTTGGGCGAGTTTCTTGAATTGCCCCCTACCCCGCTGCTTCCTGTATTAAAAAACTCTACCCTTGAATTATTTGTTGAGCCAACATTAGCATCAGATACACCTGGGTTTAATGCGCCATTAAAGGTTATATCTACATAAAAACGCGGTTCGCGGTTGGTATACATTGTATTTGTACCGGCTACATAATAATCAGATGCAGTGCTTGTATAAGTATTTTCATTATAAGAACTATTCGTTGTCCGGGTACTGCCGTCAGCCATTCTAAAATCGTCTACAAGGTTTTGAACAACTGCCATACCATTGTATCCACCGCCTTGTACAGAACGTGGACAGCAATTAACCTCCCAACCATCGTAACTACTGCCTAAAAGATAATTTGAATGTGGCATAAGCCATATACCCTCGGTAGTGGCACCATCCCAAAACAGGTTACGGCAAGATAAAAACGCTGCAGTAAATTTATCTGGATTTGCCACCTGGTATAAGGATTTTCCATTTGCTTCAGCCAAATCAATTGCTGCTTTTGCTGCATCAGCAGCATTTTGCCATCTTGTTACATCTGCAGTTTGGTTAAACAATTGCGTCCCATCTAAATTTTTAAAATCACTTAGGTCGGTGTTGCCGTTAAATAACGGGCTTGCATGGTATAACAAAACCTCAGATTCTACTGCAGCAATAATCATTTGATTAATTCTGCCTGTTTGTGTACCACTTATAGTATTTGTGCCAATGGTATAATCATTTACCTGAACATCACTTTTCGCCTGTTCAAATTCGGCCATAATAAATTTCACACAGGCATCCCATGAACTTCGCGGTATTTGATTAGTATCTGATGTTACAGCAATTTTATTCGGGTCAACTATCACTACAGGCCCCATGGTTTTCATCATCAGCCAGTAATAATAAGCGCGTAAAAAACGGGCCTCGCCTTTGTATTGTTTTATTATTAAAGCACCATTCGCAAGCGAAGAAATTTCCTTATTGCCGTCAATTTTTAATAGAAAAATAGTGGCCAGCCTAATATTTTCGTAATAGCCCAATCCAGACAGATTGTTGCCCCCGGCGGTTAGTGAGCCCGTATTTATTGCCGGATTTACCCATTGACTGGCATCCATTTCGTCGCACATCATTGAATATTGATAAGTATAAGGCATTGCCCAAATATCAGGTATTCTGCTGTACAAGCCTGCCAGCCACTGTTCGGTTTCAGGTTTACTTGTAAAAATATCGTCTGTTTTAACAATATCGTCCGGAACTGTATCAAAATATTTTTTACAGCTTGTGGGTACAATCATGGTAGCGCAAAAAGCTGTCATGATTATTACTTTTATATAATTCTTTTTCATTTTATATGATCAGTTATTGAAATTTAACACGAAGACCAATGTTGTAAGTAGTAATGTTAGGATAACTGGCGTCATTATTATCACCCAGCTCCGGATCCCAGTATTTCCATCTGGAAAAGGTTAAAAGGTTAACCCCATTAGTGAAAATGCGTAACTGCTTAACACCAAGTTTAGGTATAGCATTATTAAAAGTGTAACCTAATTCCGCGCTTTTCAAACGAATGTAATCTGCTCTCTTGATCCAGTGAGTACTGGTTAAGTAGTTCTGAGAATTATCCTGGTTAGTAGACAGCCGCGGGTAAAAAGCATTAGGGTTAGGGTTTTGTACGGTCCACCTATCTAACATTGTGGTATAAGGGTTTCCATAAGTGTTACCGTTTGGAAAAGGTACAGTTCCATACCCCCCTATGTAGTTAAAATCTACCAGTGCAGTTCCCTGGAAAAACAAGGTTATATCAAAACCCTTATAACCACCGCCTAAACTTAAACCGTAAACTATACGAGGTATATCGCCATAACCTATTGCTGTTTGGTCAAGGTCGTTGATAATGCCGTCGCCATTCAGATCTTTGTAACGAATATCGCCCACCCGCACATCTCCGCTTTGTTTTGCTGAGTTATCAATTTCTTTCTGGCTTGTAAAATAACCCAGGGCTACGTATCCATAACGCTGTCCAATTGGCTGGCCAACCCTGTTTTCATAACTATATTGCCATGGTGGTAAACCATCTTTTACATCCAGGTTCGTATTATAAGTAAAAGTTCCTCTGAATGTTATGAAATTTTTATTGGTCCAGTTTTTTGTATAAGTTGAGGTTAGATCAATACCCTTATTATTGGTTTCGCCAATATTAGCATATGGTATATTTGACGTTGTAAAACCCGAATTGTATGGAATAATGTAATTAGGCAATAAAATACCTGTACGGCGCTCATTAAAAAGTTCAACAATAAATTGCAGATCATCCTTTAAAAAATTTATTTCGACGCCTAAATTCTGTCTGCGCGCCGTTTCCCATGAAACATTGCCCCCAATCTGAGTTTCAGCATAACCGGTAGACTGAACTGGATTATCTCCAAAATAATAAGATCCACCGGGCCCTATAGTTGATAAGTAAAGGAAACGTTTATTAGGGTCGGTTAAAGATGCATTGCCTGATAAACCATAGGTATAACGTAGTTTTAAATAAGAAACAACATTTTTCAATGGTTTAAAGAAATTTTCCTGCGATACTAACCAACCTGCACCTATTGATGGAAAGAAACCATAGCGTTTACTTGGAACAAATTCTTCTGAACCTGAGTAGCCAAAATTTCCTTCAAGAAAATACTTTTGTTCGTATCCGTAGGTGGCTCTTCCTACAACATTACGCTGGCGATATGGAATTGCTGTTTCCCAGTTAGTAACAACAGATGTAGCATCATTATAATCAGATTGATTGAATAAAAGCAAAGCGCTAACATCGCTCGCACCAAATTTGCGCGAATAATTTAGTGCCGATTCTACATATAACCTTCTGTCGTCATTACGGGTTAAGCTAAAATCCAACACATTGCTGCCAGGCTGTGAAATTTGGGTTATCAGGTTCCCGTTAGCGTCTCTGGGGTTATTTCTATCCGGTATGTAATAAGTTTGCACGCTTCTTGTCCGCGCAAGGTTGTTATACGTATTTACGTCAAAAGCAAACATTGCTGTAAGGGATAAGCCTTTAGTTAACACATCCAGATCTTGTGTAAACCGCAGATTTGAACGAACGCTATTTGTATATGCATTGGTATAACCGCTTTCTGTTAAATACATCAAAGGGCTACCTGTAAAATTCTGTGGTTGAGGCCATTGCCCGTTGGAATACCTGGGTGGCATGGCTACAGAAGGCGTAGAAACCGCATAGTTAAATATTTGGTTAATCCCGGCACTTGGCTGATTGGCATTAGTAATGTACCCGTTTATACCAAAATCCATTTTGGTTGTTTTGGTTAAATTGGCTGATGTATTACTGATAAAATTAAAACGATCTGATTTTAAGGTTGAATTATATGATTGAGTTTGATCGGTTCTATATAAACCTGTTTCACCATAGTAACCTACTGATACATAATAATTAGCATTTTCAGATCCCCCGTTAACATTTAAGGTAAACCTTTCATTATTGCCGAATTTTTTAAACAACTGATTATACCAGTTTACATTAGGATACAAATCCGGATCAGAACCTTTTATTGTATTTTCAATATCGCTTTGGCTGTAAACTGCATTTCGGCCTCTTGTAGTCAGGGCTTCGTTATATAGGTTCATATAAGTAGGGCCATCAACAAATTTGGGTAATTGAGTAAAACTGGTTAAACCCTGGTCTGCTTCGGCGCTAATTTGTGGTTTGCCAGCCTTGCCTTTTTTTGTGTTGATCAGTATTACACCATTCGCACCCCGCGTACCATAAACTGCTGTAGCAGAGGCATCCTTTAAAACAGTAAAACTTTCTATGTCCTCGGGGTCAATATTATTAATAGTACGATCTGGTACCCCATCAACCACCAATAGCGGGCCTTGCGGAGCTGATGAAAAAGTTGCCACACCCCTTATCAATAAACTTGCGGCATCCTGGCCCGGGGCCCCGCTTCTTTGTGTTGCCACAACTCCGGCTAACCTACCTGCAAGTAAAGTAGTTATGTCACCAACCGGAAGCCTTAATTCTTTAGGATCAATAGTTGATTGTGAACCAACAAGGCTTGCCTTTTTTTGCAAGCCATAACCCACAATTACTACCTCTTGTATACTGCCCTTTTCAGGCTCTAAGGTTACGTTTATCTCAATACTATTCTGTACAGAAACCAATTGCTTCTTGTACCCTACGAATGAAAATACCAGGGTATCTGTTGGTTCAACACCTATAGTATATTTACCATTATTATCTGTTGTCGTACCTCGCTTTGTTCTGCTAATGCGCACTGTTACGCCTGGAATTGTTGCCCCTAATTCATCTCTCACAATTCCGGAGATTTTAAATAAGGCCCCTACTTCTGATAAAGACTTTCGTTTTATGTAAACAATGTATTGCTTCTCCGAAACCTCTTTAAGGTCATAATTGTGCTCAGCCAAAAAATCGCCGATGGCCTTTGCAATTTTATCTTGTGGAATATCCAATATAGAAGCATCTACAACCAGGTCATTTACTTCATTTTGATTAATAGCAATATTAATCTGATATTTTTTATAAAGGATTTCAATAAAATCTTTAAATTTTATTTTTTCTGTAAAATTTTTTTTGTGTGATAAGGACTGGTCTAATTGTGAATTTTTATTGATTTGGTTTTGACGAACAAGTGCAAAACTGTTATTCAATCCAAACGTTATTAGCCCAGTTAATAGTAGTAATTTTATCTTCATTTTACTTTATTTTTTAGGTTTTTTAGTTAATTTGTGATTAGTTGTTGAAAAAGTTTTTAATCATAGGCTATTGGTTTAATGGTTATTACATTATTACTTTTGGATATAGAAGCTTTCAGCATCAATCCCAGGATATTTAAAAGCGTTTTTTGATCATGGGCCATTATACGCCCTGATAAATGGATATTATTAAACTTTTCGGGGTGTACTATTTCTACAGTGCAGTCATAATTGGCCTCTAACAGGTCTTTAATGTCCTCAGCAGAGGTATTGTTAAATTTATATTCGCCAGTTGTCCAGCCCATATACAAGTCGGCATTTGCTTTGTCTTGTAGTAGTTGGCCGCCTAATAATTGCACACGGTCGCCGGGGTGCAGGGTTTTAACCTGTGCATTGCTTTCTACACGTACCACCCCTGTTCGCACCACCACGCTGTATTGCAAGGCCTGGTTTTTAACATTAAATGATGTCCCTAAAACCCTGATACTCATTTTTTTGGTTTGTACCGTAAAAGGCTTACGGCGCCCATTACCATCCAGCACCTTAGCTACCTCAAAAAATCCATCGCCATTTAAATTTACCACGCGGGCTACCTGGTTAAAGTTGGCGGCATAACGCACCGAGCTACCTGGTTTTAGCCAAATTTCTGAGTGGTCGGGTAATTGAATTTGCTTTGCCGGTTGGTTTTCGGCTACGCTTATGATAACAAACTGATTTTGTTTTGAATGTTGGAAATAGAGCGCGGCACATGATAATATGACAATAGCGGCAGCGGCATATTTTAAATAATTTAAAGTGTACCTGCATGGCTTAGCGGTAATTTCGCCAACAGACCGTTCACGCTTAATCAAAATCTCTTCCCAAGTAGCTAACGGCGGCTGTGTTGCGGCTCGTTTGGCTTTTACAGTATTTAGTATATCCTTGATACGGAAATACAGTTCTTTGTTTTCATCGCTACTGTTAACCCAATCCAAAACCTTAACGGATTCCCTTTTGGTTGCTTTCCCACTTAAATACTTTATAATCAGTTTATAAAGCGGATCATTCTCTTGAGTTTTATGCTCCATATAAAGAGAAGACGACAAGACTTCAATTTATACGTATTGGGAAAGAGAAAAAAAATGAAAATATTATAGAGTTTGATTTTAAGCGGAAATCGCTTTTATATTGCTGCTTAAAAGAGGATAAAAAATAAGTAGATGGTACGCATAACCAGCTTCAATTGCTTTACGGCCTTGTAAATATGTGTTTCAACAGTTCTTGGCGAAACGCCCAGCTCTTCTGAAATCTGAATGGTCTTTTTCCCTGAAAAATATTTTGAATGGATAATTTCTTTGCATTTTGGTGGCAAGCTTTCTAACGCAATGTACAAGGCCTGCTCATTTTCATTGAGCGTTAAGCTTAGGTTTTTATCAGGGTCAAAGTAATTTAATTCATCTCTGCTCAACTGAATAGCCTGGGCAACATATTTATCACGGACATTTTTTGATTTAGTATAATCAAAATACTTGTTCTTGATAGCCCTATATACATAACTTTCCAGAGTAACGGTTATGCTTATACTTCCGCATTTGTTTAGCAATTGCAGAAAAACATCCTGAACTATATCTTCAGCAACCTCCACCTCAACAAATTTACTGGCAAAAGCCACGAGTTTGGCATAATGCTTTATAAAAAGAGCCCTTATATCACACTCAGTAAGATGCTGGCTATCAGTCATTAATAATAAGCTAATTAATTTATAAGATGAATTCTCCCGTTTAATTATTCCGAAATTAGAAATACAACCAGCAAGTGCAGCATAATTGCAACATAAAGCATAGCGCAAACGTTTGATAAATCCGGCCAGAAATTATGTCTGGGCTTAATACACAGTTAACTGAGCTCTTTCAAATACAACCTTTATAGTTAACCTTACTGGTTTTACTATCGGAAGAAGCTTCAACAATGGTTTATTACCATGTAGCTAAATTTTTTAAGATGAATAACTAAACTTTTACTAAAACGAAACTATTTTTAGAATAGAAAAAGGCGGATTTTATTGCTAATCAAACGTTTGCACAGTATTATATATCTGGACCATTGATTGAGACCATGAATAAGGTAATTGTTCGTTTCTTAAAACAGGCGTATAAAACATGCGCTACCATTCGGGTAACAATAACGCGAACCTGTGTCACGCATATCATCGGTGAACTGTATATGCTCGCCGCTGTTAAGCGACAATAATAATCCTTGCGGTTTGCTTTTTATAGACCTTACAAATGTTATTTGCTAATCATTTGTCGACGATACAGACTGGTTGAAGCTGCTTGCCGCAGCTGCATGGATTTAGCTTTTAAAAAGATTAGTGATGTTTCAAAGTCGACACTGTTTTAAAGTATTATGTTCAAAACCTTTTTTCACTGTTTTTAACCCGGTAAATATGCCAATATCATATTGATGTGGGTTACGATCAAAGCGTTCGTGTGGTTTGAAATACTTATTGGGCATAATTATATGTTTAGATTGTGAAAACATATAATGTAAACTATAATCTTTAAAAGTGTTTAAACTACCTTATATGGAGCAGCTTACAATTTAATAGATAGTTCAAGATGGCCGCCTAATCCTACTTCTATGATCTTCCTTAAAGTGGCTACTCGTACATCCTGTACATCATTTTCTACTTTGGATATATAGGCTTTGGTTGTCCCGCATTTATTAGCCAGTTCGGTTTGTGTCAGCCCTTTGGCCTTGCGGGCTTCGTGAATTAATGCACCTAATTTAAACTCTTCAAAGCCTTGTTCAAATTTTTCCCGCTTTGGTGTTCCTTTATGGCCGTACTCTTTATCAATAAAGTCGTCCAGCGTAATTAAATTATCGTTTTTCTTCATGGTATAACTCTTTTATTTTCAATGCCTTTTCTATTTCCTGTTTGGGGGTCTTTTGTGTCTTTTTTTGAAACCCGTTAGCCAATACAATTAATTTCCCCTCGTCAAAAAAGCAAAATATCCTAAAAATATCATTGCCTGATTGAACCGTTATTTCAAACAATCCTGCTGTACCGTCTAAATGCTTTAAATAGGTTTCAGGCACTTGCTGTACTTCCTCGATCAGTTTAAATGTCCAGATGATCTTATCCTTAACTTTCTGTCGTTGTTTAGCTAAGAACTCCGGGAAATACTGCTTATAGATCGTTATGGTTCTAAATTTGTTGCTTGCGCTTATAACTATACAAACATAAACAAAGTTGCCATTTCGGGCAACTTTTAATTAATGATATTATTCCCTCTCTTATTTGAATTGACACTACTGGTTAGCCATTCGCTTTTTCAAGTTCTGCATATCCTCGCTAAGTTTTTGTTCTACCACCTTTGCATATACTTGCGTGGAGCGTATTGTAGTATGTCCAAGCATTTTACTTACTGATTCAATTGTACCATCGGCCAGTTTATCTTTCATTTCGGTGTTATGGTAGTCCCCAAGCTTAATTAAAGTGACCTCATTTTCATCTGCGCCCAGGAATAGAGATTTTACGGCATCAACTGTAACCACTTTTTTCTGTTGTATTAACTCGTGATAACCATCAGCAATTAAGGTACGTATCCTTTCAATATGCTCATTGAGTTTCCGGATTTCGTCCTTAGTTCCCCGTGCCTTTCCTTTGGCATCGTCCCAATTTTGCGGGCTAACTTTCTTTTTTAAAGAGATTTCAAACCGTCTGCCGTTAACCGAAATACGGGCAAATACGGTGGCCTGATCGTTTTTTTGTTGTTTGGGTAGCCTGATTACAAACTGAATACCAAATGTGTTGCTGCTTCTCATATCAATCTATTTTATGTTAATTTGATAATCAATGATGCAGATGACGAATTTCGCTCACATAAACAGAGGTTAAAACGCACCAAAAAACATCAAAATATACGATATAAATACTTGACAATAAATTATTTATATCAAATCATATGAGCGAATTTAAATAACTAAAATCACTCACGCAATTGCTCACATCTTCTTTGATATTGATTGGGGTTTCTTGGTATGAAATAAAACAAAAACCCGCAAATCAATGTAATTTGCGGGTTTTCGACTTCGATTGATATCGCTTAATTCGGGATGATTATCCGGCCATTTAAATCTATAATATTCAATATGTTATATCGAAAATAAACAGAGACGGGCACCGAATAGGGCACATTTAATATGCTTTTATTTGGTGGCTTTTGAAGTCTGTTTATCGGTATAAATGAAAGTAAATGAACTTGTTATGCAATATAATGAATGATTTTATTATAAAAAAGCCCTTAATCACATTCGAAAAAATCTTTTGAGTTTTTATGAATACTCTTCATTGGGAGATTATTTACTTAGTGTTGTTTCATACAAAACAGTTCCGTTATAATTCACTGCCTTAACGTTCAGCCTATTGGCATCAACAGAAAAATACATAAAACCATGATCCGAAGCCTCAAAACGACTGTAAGCAACGCCTGGGGTTACTTTTGTTAACTCCGAGCCTGCCCCGGATATAAACTGGTGGCAAAAGCCTTCAGGCTTCAGGTGTTGTAATGAATGTTCGTGGCCCGACAGATAAACATCCACCTTATTATCTGCAAAGATCTGCGGCAGGGTTTTTCTCATCGTAAGCGTATCATAATTAGTGATGCGTGGGCCAACGGTATAGCAGGGGTGGTGCCCGATAACAATTTTCCATTTAACATCAGCCGAGGCATTTGCTAAGGTTTCTTTTAACCAGGCAACCTGTTTTTCAACATAATCAGCTTTATCCTCATGTAAAAATGGATCGGTATCCATCATTACAAAAAGTACTTTATCCTTGCTTTTAGGAGCACCGGGAGTTTTTATTTCCTTATCAGCATCCTTGTTTAAACCAACTTCTTTTGAATAATAACGCGCCGGCATATCCCAACGGCGACTTATTTTGCTATAACGGATCTGCGCGTCAACATCCGAATGCCAATCATGATTACCTAAAACAGGGTACCAGTCGCATTGCAGGGAATGCGCGGTGTATATGTTTTCAAACGAATAATGCCATAGCGGATCCTCTTCGCTAACAACTCCTTTCGGATAAAAGTTGTCACCAACAGAAATAACAAAATTATTGGGGTGCGCTGCGCCCCACAATCCCATTTGCGCTGCAACCTGCGATTGATCATATTCACCATTACGGCCCCAGTCGCCTAAAGCCATAAAATGCAGCGCGTAGTCATCCTTTATTGCTGAGGGCGATAGATCTTCGCTTTCTAAATGCGTTACTTTAGGCTCGGCTACAGCCCCTAACGGACCAATTAATGATGCCCCAATGGCTGCCATGGCCGTATTTTTCACAAAATCTCTGCGTTCCATAATTAAATTATTTTAAAGCGAATACCAACACCTTAAATGTGTCGGCTATTTGAGTTTTTGTTCCGGGCTGGTAATCAGCCACGGGAAAGTATAGCTTATGCGTAGTGGTATCCAAAGCCATTGTTTTGGCATGGTATTGTGTTTTAAGGGTTTGTACCAGTTCATAGCTATCGGCAGTGTTTTGCTTAAATATGGTCGCCGTTCCATCACCATTTGAGGCGATGATGAGTTTTGTTGTAACATCATAAGCTACTGCATCAACACCGGTGCCTATAGGCAGGGTTTGTATCACTTTGCCGGTTTGGGCATCTATAACGCTCATGCCTTTATTTTGGCGGCAAACGGTAAATAAGCGTTGGTTATTCTTATCCATAGCTATGCCGGTAGGGCCACCGCAAGGTTCAAGCGGGTAATTATGAATTACTTTAAGTGTTTTGGTATCGATAACATTCAGGCTACTTTTATCTTCCAGGTTATTATAAATTAAGCCGTTGCCATCAGCTACTGCAAACTCAGGGCCTCCGCCTAAAGCTACTGATCCGGTTTGTTTTAATTCTTGCGGATCAACAACCGCGGCGCTGTTGCTATCACCCTCAAAAGCAAATATTTTTTTTGATGACGGGTCATAGATAATGCCATCCGGTCCATTGCCTGTAATGGGTATGGTTTTAATAATTTTAAGGGTATTAATGTCAAACGCAACAACTGCATTTGCTTTACCATCGGTTATAAATCCCCTGTTCAGGTCATTGGCTACGGCAATGCCATGTACACCTTTCATACCGCCTATCGTTCCGATAACCTTTTCTGTCTGCAGGTCGATAACGTTTACGGCAGTGCCATGTGAGGTATATAAACGATGGTTTACCTGGTCAATAAAAACGTAGTCGTAACCACCGTTACCTGGCAGCGCAATTGTTTTATCAAGCACATAGCTTTGTGCTGATGATGTTAATGTGTTTAAGAATAATGCAGCGGAGCAGCAAAAAAATAATAAGATCCTTTTCATGTAAATAGTTAGTATAAATACAGTAGTATTTGCCCACGCAAATACTACTGTAAAGTTTAATTGGTTTATAATTAGTGTTTGTTTCCTTTACCATCAGAGGTGTAAGCACCCAGATCGGCATTATAAGTGGTATTACCTTTACCAATTGCGGGAGAACCTGCTTTCAGGTGAAAATCGTTAGGGTTTGCAGCACCGTTAGGCAATACAAATGAGCCGTTAAATGATACAAATGTTGGGTCGACACTGATCAGGTCGGTTGCCTGTGCTTTACCCACACCGTCACTTGGATAGAAATTAGCAGCCAGGTTAACGGTTACTACTGGTGTAACTGTTTTATCAACTACAGTAGCTGCCGTTGCAAAAAACAGGTTGTTACCGTAAGTGGTATTTTTTGCATCGCCATCGGTAAATAATTCAAAACCCTGGTAGTTATTTACCATAATGTTATTGTACACATGGCCTACCGCGTTTACACCTATCGATACACCCCTGCCTGGTTCAGCAGCACCCCTTCTCCATCCGTTTGATATTAAGGTGTTGTTGTATACATTTACAATTGTTTGCGGGAAAGGAGAATCTGCATTAGTTTCCAATTTTACGCCGGTACCTGCCTGACTAAATATCACGTTGTAAGCCACATCACCTGTAACGGCTGTTTTAAGATTGATAGCTTCGCCATCAGTACTACCCGATGATGTGATGGTATTACGCAAAATAGTAACGATTGCACCACCTTTAATGCCTATTTCATCATCCTGTCCGTTGGTGATCCAGGAGTCTTCAATATCAACTTTTATTGGTACGCCAACAGATATTGTTTTACGTGGGCTACCGGTTGGATCAGGACCGCCGGCATTATCAACGTGGGCCCATTTTATGGTAACGGCCTGTGCGCTGTCGCATGCTAAACCACCCCATGAGCCGGGTGTCTGTTTATCTGAATTAAAAGATACAGGGCTTGCTTGTGTGCCCAATACCTGCAAAACACCATCAACAGTGATCTGCGAATCATTTTTCACTATTACTATGGCACCTGGTTGTGCTGCCAGGGTGTCTCCTTTTTTAACGGTAAGGTCAGCTGTAACGATATAGGTGCTGCCTGCTAATAACGTGCCTTTTACAAAACCGCTTATGTTGCCGGCAGTAATAGGGTGCGAAGGCGGCAATACCGGCGTTACATTCTTGTTGCTTTCGTTCTTTGAGCACGAAGCCAGGGCCGCGACTAATGCCAGGCTTGTTACGAATAAGGAAAATCTGTTTGTTTTCATGTTAATTAATGTTTAATTGTTTTTAATGAGCGTATCTTAAGCCTAAGTTGTAGTTAGCTTTATAAATGTCCTGCCCTACTACTATGTTGTTTATTTCGGTTGTAGTAGGTGTATTTAACAGGTTATTGAATTTGCCGAATATGGTAAAGTGTTTACCGATCGCTTTTTCGCCGGAGAGGGCAAGAAATGATTGCGCTTGTGTATAGTAATCATACCCGTAGCTTGCGTATAGCTGTGAAAGTGTTTTGCCTATGTACTGGTAAGCCAATTGTACAAATATGCCATGGTGTGTATCACGGTACATTAATGAGGCATTCAGTGAATTTTTGGTTTGACCCTGTAACGGCCTGCTTTCCAGCTTATATACTCTTTGGTTGTTTGGGCCAACACTATCAGCCACTATTTTTGGAGCTTTTACATTGGAATAGATGTATGCATAATTGCCAGAGACACCAAAGTGACCGAAGTACCTGGTGTAAACCAATTCTATACCTTCAACAGTTGCTTTGGGTGCTACGTTTTCAGGCTCACTAACAATATCACCGCCGTTAAAGTCTGATATGGAAAGTTCAATAGGGTTGTACAGGATCTTGTAAAACGCGCTGACAAATAATTGCTCATCATCTTTAGGATAAAGCTCATAACGAAGATCAAAATTATCAGCAGTCGCGTGCTTAAGGGCTGGGTTACCCATGGTGGCCGTACCATTAAACCCATCATTAACATAAGGCACAAGCTCGTAGTAATTAGGCCTCGAAATGGAGCTGAAATAAGATGTCCTAAGCTGGCTTTTATTACTTAGCTTGTAATTTAACTGTAAGCTCGGTAACAGATCTGTATAGGTTTTCCTTACGTTGTTTTCAAGTGTAGGGATAAAGGTTATATAGTCAAAACCTTGCGAAGTGTGTTCCTCTCTTACCCCGCCAAAAATATCCAGCTTAGGTAATGATATTTTAAACTCGGCATAGCCGGCTGCAACGTTCTCAAAGGCCCTGTAATTATTTACATCATACGCTGCAGTCCCTCTTGGATTATAAACCGTATCCTGTGCTGAGTATATATCTACAAATTGCTGTTTCCCGCCATCCGGCCCTGCCAGGGGATGCAGCAGATAATTATCCTGCACATTGTATCTGTCCTTATGCCGGTATAAACCACCAACCTTTATTTGTAGAGGTATTTTATTAACTTTTGTGCGATAAGTAAGATTAGCCAATCCGCTTTCATCCCTGTCATTATTGTGTTGCCAGGTGTGGTTTATACCATCGAAATAATTAGGTGTACTTGTAAAATCAGGATTGATAAGGTGGTTATAAGAAATATCTGCCTCGTCCGGAACTTTTTTAGTAGCGACGGAAAACACGCCAGCCCAATCAAACAAAAAATGTTTTGAAAGTATATGTTTGCCTTCCAGCTTCAGGTTTTCAAGCAGCTCTTTTTGAGTTAAGGAGCGGTCATCATTAGTTACAGTACCTGTGCCGGGGCCGTTTCTGCCGCCGTTGCCACCCACTATGCCTGTATCAACACTTAAGCGGGCCTGCGCCAGGTAGCTATACAATAAAACGTTACTTAGCAATAACTGGTTATGGTCATCAATTTTATAATCACTGTGTAAAACCAGGCCGTTGTTTAATTGCTGATTTGAATAAGTAAGCTTTGATACATCTGTTATTCCAGGCTTATAATCATTATTTACATTAGGGGCAACCGGGTTAAATTCTGAATTACTGCCATAATATTGATTTTGAAAGTTATCGGCTATCATGATACCGAGTTTGCCATCAAGGAACCTGTTTCCGTAGGTTAAGCCTACTACCGAAGAAGGTAAAGCGGTTTTTGACTGAAAATCAAGATTAGACCGGCTAAAATCACTGGATTGGGCATTATAAGTACTTCCATTACGTGCAGAAGGGCTTTGTTGCTGGATATCCTGCTTTGAAAAGGTTACAAATTTCCTGTCTAAAAATATCTGGCTGTAGCCTGTTTGCAGCGTTGCCTTAAGCAGCATGGTATCAGGAGCTTCTTTAAACACCAGGTTTACTGTTCCGCCTATCGCGTCGCCCTCCATTTCGGGTAGCAGGGTTTTGCTTACTTCAATACGCTGCAACAGGTCTGATGGCACAACATCAAGCGATACATACCTTGATTTTTCATCGGGGCTGGTAACCTTTACGCCATTAATTAAGGTATTGTTATAACGTGGCTCAAGCCCGCGAATGATGGCGTAGGCTTCATCGCCTCCGGTGTTACGCTGGATGGTTACGCCCGATACCCTCGACAGTACATTTGCCGCGTTAATATCAGGAGAGCGCTCCATAACTTTGGCGGTAACCACATTGGTAATGTTATCGGCATTTTTTTCTGACGTGCGCCCCGCAGCTTCCGATTCCTTGTCGAGCTTTCCGAAAACGGTTACTGTTTTAAGGTCGTTGGTTTTTGATTCCAATTTGATCTCCAGCACCATTACCTGGCTGGCACTGATCTTGATCTTTTGCTCAAATTCTGAATAACCGATAAATTTAACCTTCACCTTATAATCACCCGGGGTGATATTGGTTAAGGTGTATTCACCCTTCTCATTTGCCGAAACTGCATTTTTGTAGTCATCAAAATGTATTACCGCTCCGGGTAAAACTTCGCCTGTTTTGCTATCAGTAATGTGACCTTTTAGCGTAGCATTCTGCGCCCAGGCAGCGGTTGTGAACAGTACGAAAAGTATTAAAAAGTAGAGCTTTTTGATCATATGTTTTGCTTATATGAAGGCAAAACACAGGGTCAATTCTGAATAAATATTGAATGTTGGCGGCGAAATTTGATGCTTAATTATTTGATAATGAATACTTAACAATGAGCAAAAAACGAACGCGATTAAAGCCGTTTATGCGGCAATTACTTAACACTGCATTAACGCCTTAACCCTGGTTTGGGAAGGTTATTGTAAAAGTATGGTAGGATGCAGAAAAGCTATAGTTGAGTAACAAGTTGAAGTTTTCGCATATCTGCCGGGAGATGGTTAAGCCTAGTCCGCTGCCCTCTGAACTAGATGATTTATGAAAGCGTACATATATTTTATCGTTGTTCAGCGGCTCAGTATTTCCGGTATTCTGTATGGTGAATTTTTCTGCATTCAGGTTGATGATAATTTCGCCACCTTCACGATTATGCCTTATAGCATTAATAATAAGGTTACTAAACAAGATCTCAATTAAATACCGGCTTGCATAAATTTCCTTATTTTCCAGCTTGTAAGTAAGTTTTAATCCTTTATCGCGATAGATATCCTCAAACTGAATGATCATCCCCTCAATCAATTGGTGAAGATCTATCTGCTGCCGCTCATCAAGTAGTTGGTTCTCAATTTTAACCAGTAATAGCAAGGATTGGTTCAGCCTGTTTAAACGTAGCACACCACTATACAGCTCCGTTAATAACTTGCTTTGCCAATCGTCGAAATTTTCGGTTTGGATAAGCAGATCCAATTTTGAGTTGATGATAGCAATGGGGGTATTAAGCTCATGAGCAGCATTTTCCGTAAACGCTTTTAACGTTTGGTAATCGTGCTTTGCCTTTGCGCTCATATTGGTTACTGAAGTATTCAGTCGCTTAAACTCGTCAATCCTGGTATCAAGCTGTGGAATTACTTTTTTATCTGCGATATTAAACAGATCCAATTCCTGCATAATATTATAGAATGGTTTCCAAAGCCGGTTTAAGATAAGTCGATTTGTCGCGATTAATATGATCAACAAAAGCAATATCACACCTATGGTTATGGCAAAAATGATCCGGATCAGATCCTCAGTTTCTACCTTCGACTGTATGATGGCTACCTTATAAGTTTGATTTGCGATGTTAACGGATGTTATAAGGCCACGGGCAGACTCATATTCTCCCGCAGCATGAAATTGCTGCCTTTTGGGATTATTCTTACCCCATTTTTTAAAATAAACGGTATCAATAAGTACACGCTTTACCGAACCCGGATTTGCTTTGGTGTAAATTATTTGCTGATGTTTGTTTTCAAAAGCATCAGGCAGGCGTTGGTTAAGGTTTACATATTCGTAGATCTCGGTTTCTTCGTCTGCCAGGTCCTTATCCTTTTGCCTGGTAAGTATCCAGCTAATGGCCTGGTAATAAGCTATACCTGTTAACAGCATGATGATTACAGTGGTAACCAGGGTTACACGGTTGTATCTCGCCAAAAGTTTCATCAACCTATAAATTTATAGCCCATACCATAAGCTGCTCTTATATAGTCTTTACCGTTGGCTTCCATTAATTTTTTACGGATATTTTTAATATGCGCGTATATAAAATTAAAATCATCAGTTATATCCACTCCATCGCCCCACAGATGTTCGGCAATAGCGTTTTTTGAAACCACCTTGCCTTTGTTCGCGATAAAATAAAGCAAAAGGGCATATTCCTTTGGCGTAAGTTTTATATCCTGGTCTTCTATTTTAACCTCTTTTCCTATTAAATCAATAGTAATTTCATTAACTATCAACAAGTTGCTTCCCGTTCCATTGAATGTTTTACGGCGATTGATTGCCGTGATCCTTGATCTTAGTTCAGAAAGATGAAATGGTTTAACCAAATAATCGTCAGCACCGAGATCTAAACCTTCCAGGCGGTCATCGAGCGAATCCCTGGCTGATATGATCAATACGCCATCACTATAATTATTTTGTTTTAGGTTTTTAAGCAAACTAATGCCATCACCGTCGGGCAGGGTGATATCTAATAGAATGCAATCGTAACGGTAAAGGTTTATTTTTTCCAATGCGGTTGCATAATTAGCCGCGGTTTCACAAATATTACCTGTCCCTTTAAAGTATTCTTCAATACTCTCTCTCAGGCTCTGCTCGTCTTCAATGATGAGGATCTTCAAAGATTTTTATTTCAAAGATAAAATCTAATAGTGAATATATTCTGAATTTATCCTGGTTGCTTACGGTATTTAATTATAAATAACAGGGCCAAAATACACTTTGCTCCCATTAACGGTTAGTATTAATAAGGTTTGGATTGATAACAACAATGTTAACCACTACAGATCCTTCATATTATCGTTAGGCATCCTATCAATCAGCGTACTGTAGGGATCCACGCCAACGCGCTGCGGCTTACTGTTTACTATAATATTAAAAGTATGCATCCCCGCTGTCAGCTTATATAACAATACTGGTTAGCCATTCGCTTTTTCAAGTTCTGCATATCCTCGCTAAGTTTTTGCTCTACCACCTTTGCATATACTTGCGTGGAGCGTATTGTGGTATGTCCAAGCATCTTACTTACCGATTCAATTGGAACACCATTGTTTAGCGTTACCGTGGTAGTGAACGTATGTCGGGCAATATGAAAGGTGATCGCTTTATTAATATTACAGAGGTCAGCTATCTCTTTAAGATAGGCGTTCGTCTTTTGATTAGAGATTACCGGGAACAGGGTGCCGTAATTTGCAGCTTTAGGGTGATTTTGATACTTCTTTATTAAAGCTTCTGCTTGTGGCAACAACGGGATACGAACATCAGTATCGGTTTTTTGCCTGCTGGTGACTAACCAGTCGTTTCCATCAATGCCTTTAACGATGTTTTCAATAGTCAGGTTCATTGTATCTATATAAGCCAAGCCAGTGTAGCAGCTAAAAAGAAAAAGGTCTTAACGACCTGTAAACGCTCAATGGTAAATTTTTTCTTTTCGATGGCTAATAGTTCTTCTTTAGTTAGATAAAAACGCTCTACCTTATCAAAATGCTGTTTGTATTTGGCAAATGGGTCTTCTGCAAGCCAATCCATAGTAACCGCCATATTAACCATTTTACATAGTCGTTCAATGTGCCTCATGATGCCATTATTATGTAATGACTTTTGATGGTCTTTCGGTTGATACTTGCTTAGATAGTTTTCAAAGTCCAATATAAACTTGTAATTCAACTCTGCGAGGCTTATATCATTTCTATGATATTTTTCTTTTAAAAACTTTGCGATATACTTTTGGGTGGTATAATAGTTTTTCATAGTACCCTCTGCCAGTTTATCTTTCATATCGATGTTGTGATAATCGCTAAGTTTAATTGCTCACATCTTCTTTGATATTGATTGGGTTTGTTGGTATGATAAAAAACAAAAAGCCCGCAAATCAGTGTAATTTGCGGGCTTTTGACTTCGATTGGTATCGCTTAAGTCGGGATGGCAGGATTCGAACCTGCGGCCTCCACATCCCAAATGTGGCGCGATACCGGGCTACGCTACATCCCGAGCGTGGAAATTTTCCGGAGTGCAAAGATATACGTAGCGTGGATAAATCCAAATCTACTTTACTAAGATTTATCAACAGTTTAATAATTTATATAAATGTAATTTAACGTATTTTAACGCCACACTTATTAAAGACCTATACTATATTACATTTTCTTTTGTTTAAAGTGCATAATAAACCTTATCAAATATCTAATATCTAATGAAAAAATACATTCTTTGTACCATTGTATTGGCCTTCAGCCTGTTAGGTTGCGCGCAAAACAAATTAAGTTTCAACGGTAGTTTTGAACAATTGGATGCTAAAGGGAACGCCATGGGCTGGACCTATGACTTCACTAAAGAGCAACAAAAATCATATGAAATAAAAATTGACAGCCTGGTAAAACAAGATGGTAAGTATTCATTATCACTTGCTAAAATTGCTGATGGTGCAGCATTTGGCGTGGCTACATTCATCATTCCAAGAACGTACAAGGGCAAAGAAATTCAGCTAAAAGGCTATATTAAAACAGACAATGTAACCAAGGGCTATGCAGGTTTCTGGCTACGGATAGATGGTACCGAACAAAACGTGCTTTCATTTGACAACATGTACAAGAACGGTGTAACCGGCACCACCAACTGGAAGGAATATACTATTACATTGCCATATGATGATGCCAAAGCCTTTAAAATATTTGCAGGCGCGCTGCTGGTTGGTTCAGGCAAAATGTGGATGGATAATTTAAGGCTATACATTGATGGTAAACCTATTAACCAGGCAGAAATAAAACCAATAGCATTAAGCAAGGCCCAAACGGATACCGCGTTCCTAAAGCATTCGGGTATTGACACCGTAATGATAACGCCGGGGCAAATTGAAAACCTACGGCTGTTAGCCCAGGTATGGGGCTTTATAAAATATCACCACCCGGCAGTGGCAAAAGGTGATTTTAATATGGATGCAGAGCTTTTCCGTGTAATGCCGTCTGTTTTAAAGGCAACAAATAATATTGAATTAAGTAGCACGCTTGAGCAATGGGTTGATAAATTTGGCCATGTTGATAGTTGTAAGAACTGTAAGCCGGCAGATAAAACCGATGCATTTCAACAACCCGATTATGGCAGTGTATTTGATAAATCGATATTCAAGGAATCCTTAGTCAACAAATTAAAGTTCATACTCAATAATCAGAATATACTGAACAATTATTACATCCAGTTTTATCCAGGTGTTGGTAACCCTGAATTTACACACGAGTTGCCATACAGTTCCTTTTTTTACCCGGATGCCGGCTACCGCCTTTTAAGCCTGTTCCGTTATTGGAACATGATCCAATATTTCTATCCCAACAGGCACCTGATAGGGCGCAACTGGAACGATGTGCTGACAGAGTTTATCCCTCAGTTCATTAAGGCTGCTAATAAAACAGATTACGCGGTTGATGCACTGGGTGTCATCAGCAGGATCAATGACACCCATGCCAATATATACGGTAATGCTGTTTTAGAGGCGTGGAAAGGAATGTACCGCTTGCCATTTCAAGCTAAATTTATTGAGGGCAAATTGGTAGTAACAGGTTATTATGCTGATACACTACAGATAAAGGAAAAATTTAAATTAGGCGATATTATAACCGCTATTAACGGCGTATCTGTTGACACACTGGTTAAAAAGTTCCTGCCTTTAACCCCTGCATCAAATTATTCTGCACAACTCAGGGATATGCCCGGCACCTACCTGTTAAGAAGCAATAACGCGCAATTCATCCTACGGATAAGCAGAAACGGACAACCTGCTACCGTAAACTTTAACGGGATTGAAACTACAAAGGCTGATTTCCGCAGCCTGGATTGGAACTCAGGCAAAGATAAGCCAGGTTATTACCTCATCAATAACCAGATCGGTTATGTTTTCCCCGGCAGGTATAAAAATGACGATCTGCCCGCAATTGAAAAACTGTTTGCAAACACAAAAGGCATAATTGTAGATATGCGTTGTTACCCGTCGGAGTTTATGCCCTTTACTTTTGTACCTTATATTAAAACCGGCAATGCTGATTTTGTAAAGTTTACTACCACCAGCACTGATCATCCCGGCTTATTTAAAATAGGCAACCCGCTAAACAGCACCGGAACAGGGCAATATAAAGGCAAAATTGTGGTCATTGTTAACTCGATAACACAAAGTCAGGCCGAGTATACAACAATGGCTTTTCAATCATCCCCCAATGTAACTGTTATTGGCAGCACCACCGCCGGTGCCGATGGCAATGTTTCTGTCATAACCCTGCCGGGTAGTATATCATCCTACATATCAGGCATAGGGGTATTATACCCGGATGGTACAGAATCACAGCGCAAAGGAGTTAAGATAGATATTATAGTTAACCCTACCATAAGCGGTATTAAAGCCGGGAAAGATGAGTTGCTGGAAAAAGCAGAGGGGATTATTAATGGAAAGTAATTAAAAACTTCTTTTACCAATATAACTTATTTGTGATATAGTTGGTAATCACATTCATATTGTATTTAAGAATAGAACTTATTATGTTAGCGTTCTAAACATATCACATGAAAAGAATCTTATTTTTCGTACTAATATTTATCAGCTCAAGCGCGGCATTTGCCCAAAAGGATACCACAGGCCTCAATATTCCTGTTAAAGATGGCAATGTAGTATATGAAAGAATAGTAGAAACTCCCCGAAAAAACAAAGCCGATCTGTATAAAAATGCTAAGCAATGGTTTATTGATTATTTCAAAAACTCAAATGATGTGATCAAGAATGAAGATAAGGAAGGTGGCAAAATTGTAGGTAAGGGAATTTTACCGGTGCTGTTTAATGGGGCACTGGGTACACAGGTGATATATGATGACCAAGTTAATATCCAGATAGATTGTAAAGACGGCAAATACAGGGTGCGGATATATGAACAGTTTTTAAGCAGTCCCGGAGGCGGACAGGTTACTACTACGCCTGAGGAACTAATTGACAAAATATTGGGCACCGGCAAATCGCTTTTAAATGCTAAACAAGCCAGGCGAATGCTGGAAAGCATAAATAGTGAAATGCTATCAACCCTTGCCTCGGTAAACAGGGCCATGAGCGCTAAGACAGATGACTTTTAATGATTTTTGTTAATAACAGTATTTATCAGCAGCTGATGACCACTCGTGCGCGATATTTGTCATGAGTAACGCGTTATCAAAATGGACGGATCCTTTCGGAAAGATCTGTTCATTTTCAAAATAGCTGGATATCACCTTGCTTACTTCAAGGGGTTTAACTTCCCACTTATAGGTATTAAGTAATAAGCCCTCATATTTATTATTGTTGGGAGAATAGCCTAGCGATCCTGCTTTAAAAAAGGCAGACGCTGTTTCCAAATCCTTAAAAACCGACTTTGAATCAAATGAATCCGTTATTTTGGCCTCAACACTAATAATTGTTTTGTCGGAGCTGGTAAACGTCACATGGTAATCAGTCTCATTTTCCCGAACATCAAATTTTGCGAGGTAATGTTTTCCGGGAAATACTCTGCCGCCTGCCATTACATTAAACCGGGATGAGGTATCTCTTCTTGGTATATAAACACCTTCCTTTAATTCGCCATCTTCCACCCATTCTACCGCAATGCGGTGCGCGCCGTTTTCTGAACCGATACCAATAAAGGCAGGCAAGCCTTTAGGCCTAACTTGTTTTAGCCTGATAAGACATATACCGGCAATAGCTTTGCCCTCAATAAGCTTAGGTTTAAATGGTAATGGCACTATCGAGCTGGCTATATCGGCATCAACTGTAAAATTAACCAACATACGCCTGTCTATAATTCCACTAATGGCAGGTATCTTCATTTCACAATAACTAAGTTGGCATTAAGTTAATATTGTCCCGAATTATCTATATAAAAACAAATATTTATTCCCCTTACTTTTATTATAGAACCGCTTGCCATTAAAGTCGATAAAAGGGTGGTTTACGGTTGTACTAATAATGCAATCAAGCGTAGTTATGGTTTGCGGCAACGACATCGAAATATTGTCAACCCCAATATAAACCGGGTTTATCTGCCTGCTGAAACCATCTTTAAATAAGGGGTATTCCCAGTCATCAACCCCAAAAACCAGGCCTATGCTTTTAGCGCCCGATTGCGATATAGTTGTATAACCAGCGTTATACTCATCATAAACCCATGGTTTACTTTTAAAATAATTCTGATACCGGCTACTGAACATCGGGGCCGAATAGGGCCTCCTTGCATTGTGTAATGTTACCAGTAAGGCGTAAACTAAAATTACCGGGGTAACTACATATACTATCTTTTTAAGCACCTTATTGATGCTTAATGCATAACACACCAGTGGTATCGCCAATAAAAACATAGGCACATGCAGCCTTGATACCCAGGGCTGCCACTTTAAATAGGCACAGAAGAATATGACCTGTAATACGACTATCGCCAGCAATATATTAACAATAGGCTGATGTTTAAGCTTTATTATGCCCCATCCCAATATCACAAATGATGCTGCGATTAATATAAAATGGATCATATTAGGGCCGCCATCCTCATCGGTAACAACTTCATTTATAATGTAAACACTGTTACGGTAATTAACCGCCGGGTCGTTAATATCCATCCCGGCCATAGCATGCAATTTGTAAACTACTTTGGTTGAAAGTTTGGCTACAGGCTTGGCATACATTAAACTAAAGTGCATACCGGCATTCTTTATCGCACTTGAGAGAAGTAGCCCCGCGCTCATTTTTTGGTTTGCATAGGTTTTGCCTTCCTCCTTATCGGTACCTAAAACATTTTTGCTGTAGTTATAATTACGGTAGTATTGCCCCGCGTTTATACTTATAGCCAGCATCGCTACCATGAGCGGCAAAAGCAGGTAATTATAGTTACGGGTACGGAAAAGGCATACCAATGACCCTATCCCCCAAAAAAGTAAAACCGGTGCAAGGTATATATAGGCAGTACCCTTTGTAAGTATGCCCAGGCCAACAGCCAGCCCTAAAAATAAATGATCGGTAAAACGGCCGCTTCTAACTGCTCTGAATGCGAAATAGCACGCCGCTATAATAAAAAAGGAAACTACAATGTCATTCTGTGTACTCGATGCTTCCAGTACTACTTCGGGTATAGTAACGGCCAATACTACAGCCACAACCTTATACCGTACGCCCAAACCAAACTCTTCAAGTATCAGTACTATGCCAACTATGGTAAATAACAGGAAGAACAACTGTACCGGGTTTGCAAAATAATCGCCTTTGCTAAGGATGGAAATATGAGCTATCAAATATTCGGCGAAAGGCGGCTCGTACAACTGCCTTACAATGGAGGTAGGGTAATAGGCAACCGACTGGTGGCTTACCCAACTGGTAATGCGGGCCATGTGGTAGGTCATGGAGTCCCAGTTATTGGGCGGGTATATGATGCTTTGCGCAAGGATTAACAACAGTATTACGGATACGCTGCCCAATAATATTTTATTAAAAACATTCAGGCTCTTAAATACATTATAAATGTTTTGCCTTAAATTGCAGGTAAATACAGCAATATTTTCTTTTTTAAGGTAAAGCCACAGCAGGTTAGCAATTAAAACTACGCTCCACGAAATTAAAATTGATTGAAAGTTGAAGCATTGCAGCATGCTTAGGATTTCAGTAATACATACAACCAGCGTGCAAAAAACAAGTACAGTTGCCATCAAAGCTTCTTTTTTACTGGTTAATTGAGAGGCACCAATATTTAAAAACAGGGCAATAAAACAGAGCACGAGTAGGATAAGGGCCATAAATAATGTGTAAGACTCCCCAAAGATAAATAAACCACTTTAGCAAAGTGATAACACAAATTCAAGTTTCATTGTTATAATAATAGTGCCTTATGAAAGAGAACGAAAACCAGCAGGTGAGCAACCCAACAGATCATTTAGCCAATGAGCGCACATTTCTGGCCTGGGTACGTACCGGCGTAGCTATTATGGGCTTCGGATTTGTGGTGGTTAAATTCGCGCTATTCATTAAACAGATCTCTTTAGTCATAACATCTAAACAAACCTATTTACCTGGCAGCGGCCATTCAAACCAAATTGGCGTATTGTTAGTGGTATTGGGTGCATTTATTACATTATATGCTTATGTACGCTATAGCATTACTGAAAAACAATTGTTAAATAAAGCCTATAAGCCATCTTCAGTCCCAGCATTAATATTAACAGTTGCTATAGTTATTATTGGGGGTTTACTGGCCATATATCTCGTTCCGGGTTTATAAACCGCACATCCATATTTCACACGTAATTATGCCCTTACCCGATTGGTTATAAAACAATTAGTGGATTAACGCTGTTCTGTAATATATCATTATTGTAATAAGCCTTATGTACAACAATGCAGCTATTGCCGCTAATATTAAAAATGCGCGATTAGAGAGAAATTACTCACAGGATTATGTTGCCGGCAGGCTCAGCATATCGCAAAACGCTTACAGCAAAATTGAACTTGGCCAAACCAAGATCACTGTTGAAAGGGTAGGCGCCATAGCCGATATATTAGAGGTTGGATTGGCCCGCTTAATTGATGTAAATTTTTGGTCGGCTATTGAAGCCATAAACAGCATACCGATAATACCCAAATTATTAGAAGTGGTTTGCCACATAACCGGGATGGGGTTTACAGCCATAGCACGTGTAACTAAGGACAAATGGATAGCCTACAGTGTGCTTGATGAAATTAACTTCGGGCTTTTGCCGGGTAACGAATTAAAACTTGAAACCACTATTTGCTACGAAATAATGGAGCACCGGAAAGTAGTTGTTATTGATGAGGTTGCCGAAGATGCTTTGTATATGCACCACCCAACACCTGCAATATATGGCTTTCAAAGTTATATTTCGATGCCCATTTTTCGGCAGGATGGAAGTTTTTTTGGTACCCTTTGCGCCATTGATCCCCGCCCGGCAAAAGTAAACACACCTGAAATGATTATGACATTTAAGTTATTTGCCGAACTTATTTCTTTTCACCTTAGTTCTATCGAAAAAGCAGGAATTAAGACAACAGCCACCTTAGCATAAGTATCTGTATTATATGTAAGGATTGCACGTTAAGTACGACTAAGTTTTACAAACAAAACTGGCTGTACTTGTATTAACGTAAATATCAATCAACATTAAAAATAAAATCATGATAAAATTCGCATTATTGGCAACGCTTGAAGCTAAACCAGGTAAAGAACAGGAAGTAGCAAGCTTTTTAAAAGGCGCAATACCTTTGGCTATGGCTGAAACCGGTACCATTAATTGGTACGCATTGCAATTTGGGCCATCAACCTTTGGCGTTTTTGATACGTTTGAAACCGAGGATGCCAGAAACGCGCACTTATCCGGAGAGATTGCAAAGGCATTAATGGCAAATGCGCCCGATTTGTTTTCAAAAGATCCCGTTATACAAAAAGTTGATCTGTTAGCGGTTAAATAACATCCCCTGTTACTGAATAATAGTATACAATGTATTTTGCAAACTACATTGTATACTATCGCGCTGGCAATGTAAACCAAAATGTACTGCCTTTACCTAACTCCGTATCCACACCGATCTCTCCGCCGTGTTTCCTGATTATTTCGGCGCAGATATATAAACCCAGACCCAGGCCGGAGTTATTGAAACCACCTGGCTGCGCCTGGTAATAACGATCGAACAAATAAGGGATCTTATCAGGCGAAATGCCAGGCCCATTATCTTTAACAGCCATCCTGATCTTGTTGCCCACCTTTTCAGTTATCAGGTATATTTTTGGTGAATCAGGGGCATACTTTACCGCGTTATTCACAAAGTTTACTATCACCTGGTCAATAGCGTGCTCATCAGCAAATAATGTGAGTTGTTTATCTCCCTGAAATACTAGTTCGTATTTACCGGCAACCCTTACATGGTTACAGCAACCTTCCATCAATTCTGATACATTAAATATCGATTTATTTAATTTAAGCTGGGTTTCCCTTGTGCGGCTCACGTTAAGCAGGTCATCAACCAGCGTACTTATTTTTTTAACACTTCTAATAGATTGATCTATCAGTTTAGGTATTAATTGTGATGATCTGTCACCTTTTATCTTCTCCAATAACTGCAGCGATGCCTTTAAACTGGTAATAGGTGTTTTAAGTTCGTGGCTGGCAATACTTATAAAGTCATCCTTCTGCTGCTCCAGGCGTTTTACCTGGGTAATATCAAGCAGTGTACCCAATATTCTTAACGGAGTATGTTCTTTATCATAATAAACCTTGCCCTGCACCCTTATCCAGTGTATAGATCTATCGGGGTGTACTATTCTTGCTTCATAAAATAGCTTCCCATTTATCAAAGCTGCTTCATGGGCAGTTTCACGGTTTTTCCAGTCATCCGGATGTACGGCTTCTTTATATTTTTTCCATGTCGCATGGCGGTTAAAGCCAAAAATGGTGTCGAACCGCTCAGAAGTCAGCATTATATTTTTTTCCAGATCCAGGTCGAAAGTGCCTATTTCAGCAGCTTCCACAGCCAGCCTTATGCGCTCTTCCACATCCTCAATACTTCTGCGGGCAATCACTTTGTCTGATACTTCAATGGCCAGCACCATTATTGCGGTTACTACACCATCGCTTTTAACAGGCTCGTAAACAAAGTCAACAAAAACCGTTTCAGGCACTCCATCTCTTACCAAAATGAGCTCATGTTCCCTGGCACTAAATGCAACGCCTGAAGTAATTACACCATTCATAATAGGCGCGTAGGTATCAGCTGCTTCGGGCACTGCATCCCATATGGTACGGTTTTCCAATTCACTGCGCTGTTTGCCAACCAGCTCCAGGTAATTATCATTTACATCCTGCACATACAGATCATGAGCTCTTATTATGCACATCCCCACAGGCGCCTGCCTAACCATATTTCTAAACCGGGTATCCCCTTCTTTCAGGTCCTCATACAATTCAAGCAGTTCCTGGCGCGACTCGCTTAGCTCCTCGTTCGATGCATTCATCTCTTCATTGGCGGCTTGCAGCTCCTCATTGGCAGCACGCAACTCTTCGGTAAGATCCTGCTCCCGGTTTTTGGCCAGCACACGCTGGGTTACATCCTTTGCCATGTGCAAAATGCAATACGTTTGCCCTTCTGCATTTTTTATCGCACGGTATTCATAGTCGAAATAAAATGTTTGGAGTGTGCCATCAACTACCAGTTGAGCAGGTGTATCCGTTCCTTTAATGGTGATACCTTCGTTCCATACCTTTTTAAACATACCAATAAATGGCTGATCCCTTAGCTCAGGCAAGGCATCTACGAGCGATTTGCCAATAACACCGGAGCCCTTATCCCAAAAAGCCAGCATAGCATTATTGGCATATTGTATAATAGCATCTTCAGTAATATGAATGGCAGTTGCGTCCTCAGAAAAAGACAATACATTTAATAACTCTTGATTGTTTAAGGGCTGTACGGTGTTACTCATTAGTGAATAGCAGAAAAAAAGTAAAGATATAATAACTCCGTCATCAGCAAAAGCTATGCCTATAATTGGAATATTATTTAGGTTAGTAAAATTTATTTAAAGAAGTATAAATAGGATATTCTCCGATGCGCTATCTATCCTGAAATTTTTAAGACTATCTCAGATATGAAGATCATGACCCTGATGGTTTTCTACAATATTCATACTTTATTAATTTTTAGCGAATTGGCGCATACTTGGCATACCGATTGTTACCCTATAGTTAATAAATTCACTTCAAATCTATTATCATGAAAAAATCTACTTTTTTAACCTTATTGGCAATAGTTGTAATAGGGTCGACGGCGCGCGCTCAAATTCAGCAAGGCAATGTTTTGGTTGGCGCTGATTTTGCCAATCTCAGCTTTGGACTTAACTCTCCAAACGTATTTAATGTTAATTTGTCGCCTAAGGCCGCATGGTTCATTAAGGATAACGTGGCTTTAGGAGGTTATGCTAATTTTGGCCTGCAAACAGCAAAAAACACCAGCACTATCACTACCTATGGCATTGGGCCAATGGGGCGTTGGTATACGGGCGATGATGTATCCATACTTAAACACGGCCGTTTTTTTGGTGAGGCTACAGCAGGCATAGGTGGTACCGATGTTAGCGATGGCGGTGGAAATACCAATGGCTTTAACTTTAGCTTCGGCCCTGGCTTTGCCTATTTTGTTACCCCAAACATCGGGTTGGAAACCCTGCTTAAATATAACGGGTTACTGGGCTTTGGTAGCCAAGCCTATCAAAGTACGCTGATCTTAAATTTTGGTTTGCAAATTTACCTGCCCGGTAAAAGTACAGCAGCTAAAGTAAAAGGTGATATTCGCTAATTTAGTGAGTGGCGATTTGTTATTAATGAGTTGTTAATCACTTACAGCAATAAAAAAGGCTTCTCTGTTTGGAGAAGCCTTTTGTGTAATACTTTATATAAGCTTATTCAATAACGCTAACTTTTAGCATATTGGTTTTACCTTGTTTGTAAATTGGTACAGCTGCAGTATTAATTACTACATCGCCTGTTTTAATCAGCAATTCGTTTTTCAATGCGTTATTTACATCGCTGATGCTTTGATCGGTACTTTCCAGTTGATCATAGTAGAATGCTCTTACACCCCAAACCAGGCTTAGTGCATTGAGCAATTGTTTGTTTGATGTGAAGATAAAGGTGCTCGCTTTAGGGCGATAGCTTGATATCTCATACGCTGTGTAACCTGATACCGTCATGGCTACAATACCCACCGCGTTGGTATGCTCAGCTAAATATACTGCCGATCCACAAACCGCGTCGCGTAAATACTCAGGCGAAGCAGGATCCATATTGGTTTCTTTTGCTGAATTGTATGGGTAGCCTAATTCTTCAACATTACGTACAATTTTAGCCATAGTTTCAATAACTATAACCGGGAACTCCCCAACTGATGTTTCGCCGCTAAGCATTACCGCGTCGGCACCATCAAGTACTGAGTTGGCAACGTCGTTAACTTCGGCACGGGTTGGGCGCGGGGTAGTGATCATTGATTCCAGCATCTGGGTAGCAACAATTACCGGTTTTGATGCCGCGCGGCATTTGCGGGCAATCATTTTTTGTAACAATGGCACTTCTTCAAGCGGCATTTCAACACCCAGGTCACCACGGGCAACCATTACACCGTCTGTAACAGCGATAATCGCATCGATGTTATCAATAGCTTCAGGCTTTTCAACCTTGGCAATAACACGTGCGGCGCTGCCTCTTTGGTTAATGATGTGTTTAAGCTCAACAATATCCTCAGCATTACGCACAAATGAAAGGCCTATCCATTCTACATCCTGGTCTAAAGCAAAATGCAGGTGCACCAGGTCTTCTTCGGTTAAGCTAGGGATAGATACTTTAGTGTTTGGCAGGTTAACACCTTTGCGAGATGTTAATATACCGCCGTGTATAATTTCGCAAACAACCGCGTCTTTCCTGTTGGTTTCAATAACCCTCATCTGGATCTTTCCGTCGTCAAGCAAAATAATTTCATTTGCCTGTACATCCTGCGGGAAAGTATCATAAGTAATGTATATCTGGTTATCGTCGCCTATACACTCATGTGTAGTAATATTAATACGAGTACCGTTAACCAGGTGAATACCGCCATCTTTTACCAAACCGATACGGATCTTAGGTCCTTGTAAATCGGCCAGGATGCCTACATTGGTTTTATATTCAGCGTTTATTTCGCGGATAGTGTCGATAACTTTTTTGTGGTCTTCAACTTTTCCGTGCGAAAAATTTAATCGGCAAACATTTACGCCGGCCTGTATCATGGCTAATAGTACCTCTTTTGGCGATGATGCAGGCCCCATGGTAGCAACAATCTTGGTTCGGTTATACTCTAATTTCATAATTTTTAGTTTAATATGGCTATAAGCCTTTATATAGTGTAGTTATAACACACTGTCAAATTCGGCGCTAAAATAGAAGATTTTCACGTGATTTTATTTTTTTTGGATCAATCTTTACCGCTGCCACAATTTCAGGGATGCGGTTTAGGCCCGATATTAGGTTCTCAAGGTCCTCATCATCAATATAATTCTTAACCATAAAAAAATAATCGGTCTTCCGCATTTCCGGTACAAGGTAACCATCTGATCCTTTATTGGCTATAAAATAAAAAAAAGTATCGCTAGCCTCCCAGTGGTAAGTGTACATAGAAAAGTAGACGGGCTCCGGATTTTGGTTAATATCAATAGCCAGATCACTGGTTTTCAGGAAATTAAAATTCAAATACTTGTTAATTAAATAACAAATACGGTAATCTTTCAGCGATGTTGTAACTGCAATTAGTACAAAATCAAGATCGATCTCAAACTTTAAGATTTTTCTATTCAAAATCATTACATTTGCGCCGGTAAAAATACAAATTGAAACCTTTGCAAATAAAATTTTGTTGAGCTAAATATGTAAAAAGTTTTAGATTTGATATTTAACAGAATTTATTTTTCTTTGCACTGAAATTATTAATCATTAAACTATAAGACTATGTCTGATATCGCTTCAAGAGTAAAAGCTATAATCGTAGAAAAATTGGGAGTTGACGAAAACGAAGTAACCCCGGAAGCTAGCTTCACCAATGATCTTGGTGCAGATTCTTTAGACACCGTGGAACTGATCATGGAATTCGAGAAAGAATTCAATGTGGCTATCCCTGACGATCAGGCTGAAACTATTGGTACAGTTGGCCAGGCTGTTGCTTACCTTGAAAAAAACGTTAAATAAACTCCTTAACTTTACTGATGGAGTTTAAAAGAGTTGTTGTAACCGGGCTTGGGGCACTTACTCCAATTGGCAACAGCGTTCCCGAATATTGGGAAGCGTTGATCAATGGAGTGAGTGGCGCTGCGCCTATTAAGAGCTTTGATACGTCAAAGTTCAAAACTAAATTTGCGTGCGAAGTGAAAGGCTTTGACGCAGATGCCTTTTTGGGCAGAAAAGACGCCAGGAAACTGGATCCCTTTGTTCAATATGCCCTTTATTCAACCGAAGAAGCCGTAAAAGATGCCGGCCTGGATTTCAGCACGCTGGATACCAGCCGTATTGGCGTTATCTGGGGATCGGGTATTGGCGGTTTAAAAACGTTTTTAGATGAGATCACCAATTTTGCCAAAGGCGATGGTACTCCTCATATAAACCCGTTCTTTATCCCTAAAATGATAGCTGATATTGCCCCGGGCCATATCTCTATTAAATACGGCCTTCGCGGACCAAACTTTACCACCGTTTCTGCTTGTGCTTCATCCAACAACGCACTTATTGATGCCTTTAACTATATCCGTATGGGTAAGGCCAATATGTTTGTTACCGGCGGATCTGAAGCTATCATAAACGAAGCAGGTATTGGCGGGTTCAACGCTATGCACGCCCTTTCAACACGTAACGATGATCCGGCAACAGCCTCACGTCCGTTTGATCTGGATCGTGATGGTTTTGTGGCTGGTGAAGGTGCAGGTACTCTTATTTTAGAGGAACTTGAACACGCTAAAGCCAGAGGAGCTAAAATTTATGCTGAAATGGTTGGCGGCGGCATGAGTGCCGATGCTTACCACATGACTGCACCACACCCCGACGGACTTGGAGCGGCCATTGTAATGAGGGAAGCTTTACGCGATGCCGGTTTAAAACCTGAGGATATTGATTATGTGAATGTTCACGGTACATCAACCCCGATTGGCGATCCGCAGGAAATAAAAGCGATTGAGAATGTTTTTGGCGATCATGCTTATAACCTTAATATTAGCGCTACCAAATCAATGACCGGGCACTTATTAGGTGCAGCGGGCGCTGTTGAGGCTATTGCTACTATAATGGCCATGAATCATGGTATCATCCCACCAACAATAAACCATTTTACTGACGATCCGGCGTTCGATCCAAGGATCAATTTTACATTTAATACTGCCCAGAAAAGAGAGGTGAGGGTGGCCCAGAGTAATGGGTTTGGCTTTGGCGGTCATAATGCTTCTGTGATATTTAAAAAATTAGAAGATTAAGATTTAGATGCCCATAAGTCGTTTTTACAAACTTTACTTATCGCCTAACAGAAAATATGTAAAAGTATTAAAGAATTTGCTCGGTTTCGTTCCGGGCAATTTATCTTTATACAGGCTGGCTTTTCGCCATAAATCTGTAGCTCAAAACATAAAAAAAGGAGTAAAGAACAGTAATGAACGACTTGAGTTCCTGGGTGATGCCGTATTAGGCAGCGTTGTTGCCGAGGTCCTTTTCAAATTATACCCATACGAGGATGAAGGTTTTTTAACCGAGCTCCGCTCAAAAATCGTGAGCCGTGTAAACCTTAACCAGCTTGCCCGTAAACTTGGCTTTGATAAACTGATTGAATTTGACAGCCGCGCGCTAAATTCATCACGCCAGGGCTCATTGCTGGGCGATGCATTTGAGGCATTGATAGGTGCCGTATATCTTGACAAAGGCTACGACTTTACCCGTAATTTTTTGGTGAACCACATCATCAAATCACACATCGACATCCACAAGCTGGAGCAAACCGAAACAAACTTTAAGAGCAAACTGATAGAGTGGTGCCAGCGCCACAGCAAGGATATCTCATTTGACCTGGTGAATAACACCGAAGGTGAGAATGTAAAGCTATTTACCGTACAAGCCAGTGTTGATGGCGACGTAGTAGGCCTCGGAAAAGAATTCAGCAAAAAGAATGCGGAGAAGCTCGCCGCTGAAAAAGCTTGTGAAACTTTAGGGATTTAAGCCTATTTCTTCGGCTGAAACCAAACAGATATCGTATCACCCATCATCGCTTTATGGATACCTTCCATTAATCCAGGTTGCCATTTTGGTGATTGCTGTAATAACCGAATAGCTTCAGCATCCGCTTCGGGCGAAAGCTTCTTAAACAATTTTACATCCGATATTTTCCCCGAGGTATCTACCATGTAATGCAGTGTTACCTGTCCGTATGGAGGCCCGCTGTAAGTAGTATTTGCCTTTATATATTTTTCAAACTCAGTTCTTCCTCCGGGGAACTGCGGCTTAATATTATCGTGAAAAGGGATGTTAAACGCATCTTCCCGTTTTTGGCCTGGCTTTATCCTGAAAGTCACAATACAGGTCCACTGGCTGCGCACCACCGGGCCGGTATCATCCAAACGGCCCGGCTCCCATTTGGGGGATAACCTCAGCACCCGCACAACTTCCGAATCAATACGTGGTGAAACCCCGCTCGACACTTTAATACGACTGATAGAACCATCTTTTTCAACAACGATCTCCGCATAGCAGGTACCCTCAATTCCTTTGTTCCATTCCTGTGCCGGGTAATGCAAATGCTCATTCATGAATTTGTTAAAATAAGGAAATCCTCCGGGGAAACGCGGCACGGCACTATACACATAAATTGGATCTTTGCCGGGCTCCATGATCCTGCCAAAGTTCGACCCTTCAGTTTCAAGTGCCCATTTAGGCCTAAATATATCCTTAATACTGCCTGCTACCCACCTGCCTGCAACTTCATAGCCCTGTTCCATTAAGCTGGCTATCATTTGTTTATCCCCATCCGCCTGGGCCATCCGCACACCAAGCTTGTAGGCATCATACAGCCTCAATGCGATAAGCGTCATAGTTTTATAATGAGGTATTTCATTAAACATGAAAATATCATGCTTTATAAACTCATCCCTGGGCAATAAGTGGTTAACACCCTGTAAAGGAAGTTCCATCGCGGTATATAACCCAATAAGTACCTGCAAGGCGAAAATACGCTGGTTTTGCGCCAGGGTGGTATCAGTAAGGCGATGTTGGAAACGGTTAATACCATTTAAAATATCAAGGTTTAATGGGCGCAGGGCGCTATCTAACTGCCGATATTTATAAGGGCCACCCAACTGTAGCTCGTTTATCGGCTTTATATAATGATCTATGGAATCAATCGCGGCTTTGCTCATATGGGTAGCGATATCCACTAGTGACTGTTTACCCAATAGCTTGGGCAATCCTATTTTTGACCGTGCATCAAGGTTTTCCTGTACATATGCACAGGTGCTGCGGTAATCCGGCGCTTTCCACGAAAGCTGCACAAACCAATTGATGAGGAGGATAAGAATGAACAACGATCTTTTCATTGCAGATGTCACTATAGATCAAAGCCTTGTAAATCAATGATTATACAAACTTACCCTGTAAATCTCAAATTATTATAACTACGGCAGTGATGGTTTTGTAAATATGTTAATACAATTTTTCCATCGGCATATCATTCTTATGCTCTTTAAAATACTCCAGGTATTGTTTAATATGAGTGATCAGCTCATAATCGTTCCACGCCTTTATATCCTCCGGCGATGGCGTATATTGCTGCATAAATTTTACCACATCGCTATCAGGCAGTGCTGTAACGTGTTTCACCAACTGGGCATTGTACCGCTTACGCACACCCGCTGCCTCCATTTCATCTTTTGAGAATTTAATAAAATGGCGCTCATTTTTGGCATCTTTCCCAAACATCTCATATAACCCGGTCAGCGGTGAATTTAAAACATCCCATACCGAAGGCTTACCATCAAAATACAACCCTTTGCTGCGGTAGGTGTTAGTCACATCATTCAGCTCCTGCTGGGTGCTTTTATCTTTTATGTTAACCTGATCCAGATGGATCACGGGCTGCATGTATATAAATATGTCTTCCGCGCCTGCAACCACTTGTTTTTGATCAGCAAATCCTATTTTACTAAATAGCAGGGTATCTCCAACGGCAGTCTTAATGTTAAAGCCACCAAGCTCATCACTCATCATTACCACCCGTGTTTTCAGGTCAGTAATAACAGCCTGCGCCAATCGTTCGGTATTACCTTTTTTGCACACTACACCTTTAACAGTAAGTACCTGTTGCTGCGCATGCACTATAAATGGAAGGCAATAGAAGCCTGTTATCAAAAAATATATTTTAAAACTATTTAGCGTCATCCGTAATTAAAGGGCAAAGTTAATGATTGTGGCTTAGATCAGCGGGTAATAATTAACGGAGGGATGGCTGTGTTATTACCTTAAATTAACTAATCTATAACCGCTAATCACTAATCTCTAAAAATACTATCTTTGCGCATGATAAAATCTATGACAGGGTATGGAATTGCTACTTCCGACTCAGGCAGTACAAAATATACCGTTGAGATAAAATCCCTGAACAGCAAGTTCCTTGAGCTTGCCCTCCGTTTGCCAAAAATATTCTCCGATAAAGAGTTCCAGTTGCGTAACGATTGCAATAAGCAGATAGAGCGTGGCAAAGTGAATTTATCCATCACTATTGAACAGCAAAATGGCGCAGCCGTACGTGCCGCCGGTATTGATACCGATTTATTGAAAAATTACTATAACCAGTTAAAGTCTGTTAGCAATGAACTTGGCGAACCAACAACAAACTTATTGCAACTGGCTCTGGGTTTACCCGAGGTAGTTAAATATGATGAGGAAACAGTATCTGAAGATGAATGGAAGTTGGTTGAAAAAACCTTTAACCAGGCTTTAGCCGCTTTCCAGCAATTCAGGACCGATGAGGGTAATGTATTGGAAGGCGACCTGAAATACCGCATCAACATCATTTTACAAAACCTGGCACTGGTTGAAATTGAAGAACCTAAACGTGTGCCGGTGATCCGCGAGCGCTTAAACCAGTTCTTGCTGGAAGCCACCAATCGCGAAGCCATCGACCAGAACCGTTTTGAACAGGAGCTGATCTACTATATAGATAAGCTGGATATCACCGAAGAAAAAATAAGGCTGAAAACCCATTGCGAGTATTTCATCGAGACATTAAAAAATGCCGATGCCAATGGTAAAAAACTGGGCTTTATTGCGCAGGAAATAGGTCGCGAAGTAAATACCCTGGGCTCGAAAGCCAACGACGCCAACATGCAAAAGCTGGTAGTAGGCATGAAAGAAGAGCTCGAAAAAATTAAAGAACAATTATTGAATGTGTTGTAGTAATTAGTTCATTGGTTCATTAGTTCATTAGTGTAAAGCTGGTAAACTATAACAGACCAATAAACTAATGAACCAATGAACTAATGACACCAATGAAGGAAGGCAAACTTATTATATTTTCAGCGCCATCGGGGGCAGGTAAAACTACTATTGTACACCACCTGCTATCAAAAATGGATGACCTGGAGTTTTCTATATCAGCAACTACCAGACCTGCACGCGGCGAGGAAAAGGATGGAACAGACTATTACTTTATATCGAAGGAAGATTTCCTGCACCGCATTGCTAAAAAAGAATTTGTTGAGTTTGAGGAAGTTTATTCAGGCACATTCTATGGCACACTGCGTACCGAGATAGAACGCATATGGGCAAAAGGCAAAACCGTAATTTTTGACATTGATGTGGAGGGCGGCCTGCACCTTAAACGCAAATACGGCAACCAGGCGCTGGCCATATTTGTACAACCACCATCATTAGAGGTTTTGATTGAACGCCTTACCGGTCGTGGTACTGACAGTTCTGAGAAATTAAAAGAGCGTTTTGCCAAGGCAGAAAAGGAACTGAATTATGCCCCGCGATTTGATATCATCCTTAAAAACTACGAGTTGGCTACAGCTTGCGCTGATGCAGAAAAGTTGGTAAAGGATTTCATTGTTAAATAAATTTTAGCGATATTACTATCGCAATATTTACAGACCTGCCATATATTAAAAGATGAAAATAGGGTTATTGTTCGGCTCATTTAATCCAATACACATCGGCCATTTAATTATAGCCAACTATATGGCCAACTATACCGATCTTGATAAGGTATGGCTGGTTGTATCACCCCAAAACCCATTAAAAAAATACAGCGACCTGATCAATACTTACGACAGGCTGGAGATGGCTAAACTGGCTACCGAAAACTCGCGAAATCTGGCCGTAAGTGATGTGGAGCTTAAACTCCCGCAGCCATCTTACACTATTGATACACTTACCCACCTGCATGAAAAATATCCTGAGCATGAGTTTGCGCTCATTATGGGTTCGGACAACCTGGTATCGCTGCCCAAATGGAAAAATTTTAAGCTGATACTTCGCGATTACCGCATATATGTATACCCGCGCCCCGGCTATGAGAACGCCGAATATGCTTCGCACCCATCCGTAACCATCACCATGACACCACAGATGGAGCTATCAGCAACCTTTATCCGCAAATCATTATCAGAGAAAAAGGACGTTCGCTATTTTGTCCCTGATCCTGTTTTGGAGTTTATCGAGAATAAGAATTTGTACGGGAAGATTAAGTAATGGCTACTCCACTGCGAACTATATAAATCGCTCTTCTCTTCGCGCGTCATTGCGAGGTACGAAGCAATCTCTATACTATACAGAGCGGCTTTGCGAGACTGATCTGCCTATGTAGAGATTGCTTCGTACCTCGCAATGACGCTCTAAAAAGGATATGTCTACACACTATTTTTAAGGATGACGAATAACATTTATCTTTGCTATTGTGAGCGAGAAAACAATACTTAAACTACAGCTGCCTACCGACCCGATATGGGTTACCAACGTAGTAGAAAGCAATATTGAAGAAATTTTAACCGACCACGCGTTCTGCGAGCAAAAGGCGGCCAGTAATGCTATTACCTTAATCGTTCAAAACCATAACCTTTCAGACCTGGTGCAGGAAATGATTGCCCTTGCGCAGGAGGAAATGGACCATTTTAAACGCGTGCATGATATTATATTACAGCGTGGTTTTGTATTGGGCCGCGAGCGCAAGGATAATTATGTGGGCGAACTGCAAAAATTTATGAAGAAAGGTGGCGGTCGTACAGATCAGTTAGTTGATCGCCTGTTGTTTTCAGCCATGATTGAAGCCCGGAGCTGCGAGCGCTTTAAAGTATTATCGGAAAACATAAACGACGAAGAATTAGCCGCGTTCTATTATGAACTAATGGTGAGCGAGGCCACACACTACGCTACCTTCATCCGCCTGGCTAAAAAATATGCCGGTGATATTGATGTAGACAAGCGCTGGAAAGAATATCTGGAACACGAAGCTATAGTGATACAAAACTACGGCAAAATGGAGCGCATTCATGGATAGGAATTAGTTCATGGTGCATAGTCACCTTTTGATCTTCCTATACTAAACACTCAGCTGGAAACCAATAAATCAGGTTAAACAAATATTCATCGGCACAAAATCCCTGTTCACCGATACATAAAATTATAAGCCCAAAAGTATCCTGACTTTTATAATGTAATTCAAAGCTTTTTTTGAACTAATTATAAAAATATGGAACGCCAATACTTTTTTAAATTAAAGGCATTTGATGTAACATCTGCCGCAGGCATTATGCTCATAGACGACTGTAAAAAGGAATCGCTCGTTGCAGCTTCAAGCTCAGCGCCTGCACCCACAAAATTTACCATTACGTAAAAACTATATTGATGTAATATCAACCCAATCCCCTGTTTTCATAATTAATGTTTAGTGAAGAGCGCCTGTAGTAATACAGGCGCTTATTTAAGTTAAATGAACTCCCTATAATGATATCCTGCACTAAATGTAAATCGCTTTTTATCAGCCTCATCTGTCTCTTTATTTTTGCTGCTACTAAAAGTCAGGCCCAAACCGGTAGTTTAGGCGACCCTGTAGTGCATATTACATTTGGCGCAGGCACAAGCACGCATGCAGGTGCGTTACCAGCTGATTCAGGTACCACCAGCTACACTTATTCATCAGCTGATTTCCCCACCGATGGTTCATATACCATTGAAAATACCACTGCAGGCGCAGGTAATGTATGGTGGAGCACAACCGATCATACCGGCAACACAGGCGGCTACATGATGATAGTAAATGCCAGCTACGCCAAAACAGACTATTTTTATAAGCGCGAGGTGGATGGTTTGTGCGGTGGCACAACTTACCAATTTTCGGCATGGGCAGGTAATTTGCTCCGGAGCCAGGATGATAGTCCGCCAAATATAACCTTTGCCATTTTGCAAACAGATGGCACTACAGTTATTCAAAGTTTCGCTACCGGGTCAATAGCGCTTTCGCCTTCGGGCTTTAAGTGGATACAATATAAGTTCAATTTCACGCTACCAGCAGGCATATCTAATGTGATCATTAAAATGACCAATAACAGCAATGGAGGTGCGCCAGCCAACGATCTTGCTTTAGATGATATAACCTTTAGTCCGTACGGCCCGGCGCTTGTAGCCAGCTTTAATTTAGCTGCATCCACCACAACCGAAACAGAATGCGCGGGCCAAACGCAACCCTATACCATGACCGTTCCGGCGGTTACCGGTTATACCAAGCCCGCCTACCAATGGCAGGTAAATACAGGCACCGGATGGGCAGATATAGCCGGGGCCACAACATTATCCTATACTGCCAACCCCACAATAGCGGGCACTTATGAATATCGTTTAGCAAGTGCCGAATCAACTAATATTAGTTCACTCAGCTGTCGTATTGTATCAAACGTATTAACATTGGTGGTTAATACAGCGGCCACATCAACGGTAACTGCTAATACGCCCTTATGCGTGGGTAATACTTTAAATTTAACTACCACAAGCGGCACAACTTATAAATGGACGGGCCCCAATGGCTTTACATCAACATTGCAAAACCCATCCATTACCAACATAACAGCAGCCGCAGCGGGTGTTTATACGGCAACGGTTACAACAGGGAATTGCAGTTCCACAGCCACGGCAACGGTAAGCGTTTACGCGCAGCCGGTAGCTGATGCAGGTGCCGATGTTACTATCTGTTCGGGGGAATCCACAACATTAAATGCCTCCGGCGGCCTAACTTATAGCTGGTCGCCAACCACGGGTTTGTCAGACCCTACAATAGCCGATCCGGTGGCTTCCCCAACAGATACCACAGCCTATGTGGTTACGGTAAGCAACGGCAATGCCTGTACCTCAAAAGATACGGTAATAGTAAACGTACAGCAAAAACCCAAAGCCAATGCCGGTGCTGATAAGGTGATGACGCAGGGACAATCGGTAACTCTTAATGGCAAAGCAAGCGGTTCGGATATAAGTTATTACTGGACACCGAATGAATATCTAAGCAGCAACACGGTGCTTGATCCCGTTGCCAGCCCGCCCGATGATATTACATACACGCTACACGTAACATCAAACGTTGGCTGTGGTACCGAGGCTACAGATGATGTTTTTGTACGTGTCTATAAAAAAATCACCATCCCTAATACATTTACCCCTAATGGCGATGGCATTAACGATACCTGGGATATTACCGCGTTAAGCACTTACCCAACAGCCACCACACAGGTATTTAACCGCTACGGTACCGAAGTATTCAAAAGCATAGGCTACGCTACCCCCTGGGATGGCAAATACAATGGGCAAAATATTCCTGTAGGCACTTATTATTATAAAATAGACCTGAAAAATGGGAATATTTTTTCGGGATGGTTGCTGGTGGTGAGGTAGGTTGGTTGGTGAGTGGTGAATAGAGAGTGGTGAGTGGTTAAAATCATATCGTCCCCGCCGCCCGTTCAAGCGTCCACGCTTGAATGAAAGCAAATACGAGCGTCCACGCTCGTTATAAAACATTAAAAAGATGAGCGAGGACGCTCATAAAAACTAAAGTTCAAGCGTGGACGCTTGAACTAGCGGAGAAATCATTTTGCAATCAACTCGCTCCAAAACAAAAATGTGCAGATGTTTCATCAACATCTGCACACCTGCAATCTGCATCTCTGCAAATTAAAAAGTCTATAATTTAATTTCTTCGTCTTTTGATGAGAAGAAGTGGAACTCCGCTATCTGGTAGGCGGGATTGCTCTTAACTTTTATCCACTGCCCATATTTGAAAAACCATTTCATCTGGCGGTTGACAATGCCTTTTTTAATGTAGGCCTCAATATAAGGGTGCACGCAAAGCGTAATATTTTTTTCATTTTGCTCATCCAGAATATAATTGAAGTTGTTTTCAATATCATCTATGAGCAAAATAGTTGGCCTTATGGTTCCTGTTCCACCACAAGCCGGGCAAACTTCGTTGGTAACGATGTTCATTTCAGGGCGTACACGCTGACGGGTGATCTGCACCAGCCCAAATTTGCTTGGTGGCAAAATGGTATGCTTGGCCCTATCATGCGCCATTTCGGCCCTTAAATAATCAAAAAGATCTTTACGGTTAGTTGGCTTGTGCATATCGATAAAATCGATCACCACAATACCACCCATATCACGCAGGCGCAACTGGCGGGCTATCTCTTTGGCAGCCTCCTTATTAACCTGGAAAGCGTTCTCCTCCTGGTTTTCCTTACTGGCTGTGCGGTTACCGCTGTTCACGTCAATAACGTGCAACGCCTCGGTATGCTCAATCACCAGGTAAGCTCCACCGGCAAGATTTACCGTTTTTCCGAAAGCTCCTTTTATCTGCTTATCAACGCCAAAATGCTCAAACAATGGTTCCTTATGCTTATGCAAGCGGACTATGTTTTCCAAATCAGGTGAAATCTCATGAATATAAGAGCGTACTTCTTCAAACATCGCGTTATCATTAACGGTGATGCCCTGGAAATCGGCGTTCAGCAGATCGCGTAAAATAGTTGAGGTACGGCCAATTTCGCCCAGTACTTTTTTAGCAGGCTCAACAGATGGCAAACGGGTAACAAAAGCTTCCCATTTTGATACCAGGTCGAGCAGGTCCTTTTGCATTTCGGATACGCCCTTACCCTCAGATACGGTGCGAATAATTACCCCAAAATGCTTGGGCTTTATGCTTTCAATTATTTTACGCAAGCGATTGCGCTCGGTATTGCTCTTTATCTTTTTAGAGATAGAAACCACTTCAGAAAAAGGCACCAATACCACGTAACGCCCGGCTATGGATAAGTCGGCGCTTAAGCGCGGCCCCTTTGTTGAAATAGGCTCTTTAGCAATCTGTACAGGTATAAGCTGGCCCTTAGTCAGGACCTCGGAGATCTTACCTCCCTTATTGATATCAGCCTCAAGCTTAAAGTTATCTAAAAGCTTTGATTGATACCCCCCGCTACGTACTTGCTTGGTCAATTTCAGCAGGCTCTGCACCTGCGGACCAAGATCAAGGTAATGCAAAAAGGCGTCCTTCTCGTAACCTACATCTACAAAAGCAGCATTTAAACTGGGCATTATTTTTTTAATACGCCCTAAATATATGTCACCAACAGTATAATTGTTGCTAACCTGCTCTTTGTGTAGTTCTACGAGTTGTTTATCCTGTAATAATGCAATAGTAGCCCCGTTGGGGGTTGAATCGATAATTAACTCCTTTATCAATGCTACTCCATTTCTTAAAAACGACACAAAAGATGCCGTTTGGTTATAAGAGGGTAAAAAACAAAAACTAAAATAACCTGCCTTAAAAGGCAGGTTCATAAGCAATGCTTAAAACAGCCGCTTATTTCTTTTTATGTCTATTTTTTCTTAAACGTTTTTTACGTTTATGGGTAGCCATTTTGTGTCTCTTACGTTTTTTACCGCTTGGCATAATAATAATAATTTAAAATGTTATTTAATTTTTTAATTCCTTAATATATTGATCGATGCGCTGATCGAAATTCGCGTCAGGCATCATTTCTTTACATTTCTGGTAAGCGTCAATCGCTTCCTTTTTCATTCCTAACTGTTTATAGCTTTCGGCTAAATAAAAGTAAGGCTCAACTTCAGGCTTTTGCGCTATCAGCGTTTTAAACCTGTCAACAGCTTTTTCAAACTGTCCTGATTTCATGGCGAACAAACCTAAGTTAAGTTCGGCATTTCTGTTGTTTGGGTCTTGCTTAACTACATCAAGCAACAAACTAATACCTTGCATTGGCGCGCCGCCTCCGTTTACGTAGGCAATACCTAATCCCGCTTTTGCATCAAGGCTTTCAGGCTTCAGCTTCATCGCGTTTTGGAATGCCTCAACAGCATTTGCATCAAAAGTTGGTTGCGCTGCAGTATCCTGCGTAAGCTTGTAAGCATCATTAAAACGGCTACCGGCATTTATCCAGTTTTCGGCGGTATTTTCTTTCCGGGCTATAGCCTGGTAATAAAATGCTGCCGGCGCTGGCTGACTTACGTCGTCCCATGCCTTGGCCAGTTGTTTTTGTATACTCAATTTATCAGCATCACTCGAAGCGTTTTTCAACTGACCTTCCAGATCAACTATTTTGGCTGATAAACCGCCACCGATCACGTTCTTGGCTGAAGTAGATACCATATCAACATTGATATTGGCATTCGGACGTTCAGTTGTTGATGCAACCTTTCCCGTACCTTGCTGTACTTTCGGCTGTACTAATCCCTTAACAGGTAATGAATACAAATAGCCTATAACTATAACTACTGCTACAATAATGGCTATTTGTTCCTTTTTCATGCTAAAAATTATTTGCTTGCTTTTATTTTGTTACCTGATCTAACTTTTTCAACAAAAGTTTTAGCTGGTTTAAAGCTAGGTACAAAATGCTCAGGAATAATAATGGCAGTATTCTTTGAAATATTACGAGCTGTCTTTTTTGCTCTTTTCTTTACTACAAAACTTCCGAATCCTCTAACGTATACATTCTCGCCGCCAACCATTGAACTTTTAACTACTTTAAAAAACGCCTCAACGGTTTCTTGTACGTCAACTTTCTCTATGCCTGTTTTAGTTGAGATTTCAGTTATAATTTCTGCCTTAGTCATATCTGATTTTCTTTTTTTAATTATATAAATACTTAACTGTTTTGGGGTTGCAAAAGTATCTCTTTATAACCAAAGATTGAAATAATTAATACGTTTTTTTTATTCGTTAACAAAAACAGGTGTAAATCTTACATTAAATAAGCAAAACCATGCTTATCATCCTACTTTTGTTACACATGAATTTCTCTGACGAACTGGTACAATGGTACATACAAAACAAGCGCGACCTGCCCTGGCGCAACACTAATAACGCGTATATTATATGGTTGTCTGAAATTATTTTGCAGCAAACGCGTGTTGAACAGGGCCTGCCTTACTTTAACCGTTTTGTTGAACAATACCCCGATGTAAGCAGTTTCGCAGCCGCACATGAAGATGATATTTTAAAGCTGTGGCAGGGCCTGGGTTATTACTCGCGCGGGCGTAACATGCTTAAAACAGCACAACTGGTTAATGAACTTTATAACGGTAAGTTCCCTGAAAAATATGACGAGCTTATAAAACTGAAAGGCATTGGCGAATATACCGCCGCGGCCATATCCTCATTCTCCGCAAATGAAGCAAAGGCCGTAGTGGATGGTAATGTTTACCGGGTTTTGGCCCGATATTTTGGTATTGATGAGCCGATAAACAGCACCAAAGGCAAAAAAACATTCCAGCAAATGGCCGATGAACTGCTTAACCAGGAGCAACCTGGCCTGCATAACCAGGCCATGATGGAGTTTGGAGCCATGTTGTGCAAACCTAAAAACCCGGCTTGCGGAACCTGCCCGGTGAGGACGGGGTGCTTCGCTTTTATTCATAACGCCACTACTACTTTACCCGTAAAATTAAATAAGTTAAAAATTCGTGAAAGGTATCTTAACTATTTCTTAATAGTTGACGGCGATACACTCCTAATGAACAAGCGCGACGAAAAAGATATATGGGCAAATATGTACGACCTCCCCATGATCGAAACGCCGTCTTTGATCTCTGAAACCGATCTTATCAACTTACCCCAACTAAATGATCATTTTGGAAAAAGAATTAAAACACTCGATATATCGCCCGTTTACAAACATATACTTACCCACCAGCGCCTGTACGTACGCTTTATAACCATACAGCCCAAACAAGTTAATTTAAGTCCAAACTGGTTTTTTACCGACATAGAAAATTTACAAAAATTGGCAATGCCAAAAATCATTTTTATATTTATAAAAAAAATTTTTAATTTGTAGTACAATTTTTTGTCTATTTAAAATATGTCTGGTATAAATAAAGTGATCCTTGTAGGTCATTTGGGTAAAGATCCCGAAGTGCGTTACCTGGAAGGAGGAGTATCTGTAACGAGTTTTCCATTGGCCACTTCCGAAACTTTTAACAAGGATGGACGAAAAGTAGAACAAACCGAATGGCACAACATAGTAATGTGGCGCGGTCTGGCCGATGTAGCGGTTAAATTTCTGCAAAAAGGCAAACTCGTATACATTGAGGGGAAATTAAGGACCCGCTCATTTGAAGATAAGGAAGGCATTAAAAAATATACCACCGAAGTAATAGCCGAGAATTTCACCCTGCTGGGTCGCAAAAGCGATTTTGAAACAGAAAGCATCGCCAAGCCGTACAAAGCAGGTGAAGACGATGTATTAGAAAGCCTGAATGGGGACGATATTAAATTCTGACCAATTATAAACCTAAATAGCGAAGCCTTCCTGTTAATTCAGGAGGGCTTTATTTTTGTCCGTTTTCCTGATAATTTATAAATTAAATATTATCGATAAATTTTTTGCCTTAAATTAGTTGCAGTTAATAAATAGTATGGGGCATAAACCTATATTTATTTTATTAGCCCAACGCCTATGTTTAGTTTGATAAAAAAGTTGTTACTGCTGCTTATAGTATGCGGTATTAGATTACCTGCTGCCAACGCGCAGAATATTGACCGGAGCAAATTTATTACCGATAGTCTGCAAACTTATATCAGTCGCGCATTAACTAACTGGCGTATTCCCGGCGCAGCAGTTTGCATTGTAAAAGATGGTAAAATAGTGCTTATGAAGGGCTACGGTGTTAAAGAGCTTGGCCTTACTGAAGCGGTTGACGAAAACACTTTGTTTATGATCGGCAGTAATACCAAAGCTTTTACAGCTACCATACTGGCTATGCTGCAAGCCAATGGCAAACTTAATCTTGACGACAAGATAACAAAATACATCCCCTCGTTTAAACTGGAAAACAAGCCCGCAGGCGATATGGTTACCATCCGCGACCTGTTATGCCACCGTATAGGCTTCCAGACCTTCCAGGGCGATTTTACTTTTTACAACACCAATCTTACCCGCGAGGATATTATCAGCAAGATGGCGCTTGTAAAGGCCACCTATCCCTTCAGGAGCAAGTGGGGATACACCAACTCGGCATTCTTAACCGCAAGCCAGGTGATCCCGGCAGTAACCGGCAAATCATGGGAGGCTTATATCAAGGATTATATTTTTGCTCCGCTGGGCATGGGTAATACCCTCGCCCTAAGCAAAAACCTGCCAACGGCCCTAAACCGCACGGTACCTCATACCATTGTTGATGGACGGCTAACCGCTATCCCCTATGATCAGATTGACGGGCTTGCCCCTGCAGGCAGCATAAGTTCAAGCGTAAATGATATGAGCAAATGGGTGCTTTGCCTGCTTAATAATGGCAAGGTAGGCAACAGGCAGGTAATACCCGCGGCCGCTATACAAGCTACCCGCGAACCGCAGGATATCGTCAAAAGCGTACACCATTTAAACGGCATGGAAGATTATGAGTTGTATGGTTTAGGATGGTTTTTGGAAGACTATGCCGGGCACAGGATAGTGATGCATACCGGCGGCGTTGGTGGCTATGTATCGTCAGTAACATTGGTTCCGCAGGAACATTTAGGAATAATCGTGTTAACCAATACCGACCAGAACAGGCTTTATGATGCCCTTAAATGGGAGATTATGGATGCCTATTTTAAAATGCCCTACCGAAATTACAGCGATAACTTTTTAAAAACATTTAAAGATGATCTTGATGCCGCCCAGCAACTCGACCACCGGCGTAAGGACACTGTAGCCCTGTTACACCCACCAGCATTGCCAGCAACGGCCTATCTGGGTAAATACACTAACGAGCTTTACGGCAACATGGCAATCACAGCCGGTGAGGGTAATGACTTAGAGATGCGCTTTGAACATCACCCAAAAATGTACGCGCACCTGATGCCATTGGGTGGCAACCGTTTCTACGTAGTTTTCTCCGATCCAGAACTGGGCAAGGCTGTGTTTCCATTCTCTGTACAAAATGGTACAGTAACCGGTGTTAGGGTTAAGGTTGATGACGATGTGGAGTATAATCCGTATGATTTTAAGAAGGTAGAGTGATGTCAAGATTTGTTCTGTGTGCGCAATTGCGGGCGACAGCGTGGTAATCACCTACTGTACAGAGCAGTATGCTTATCGCAGACTTGTCTTGTGAAGCCGCTCATTGCCGCTAAGGCTTAGTCCTTTTGTCTTCGCCACAAAAGGACCAAAAAGGTTAGTCAGTAGAAATGCTGATTTACAGCGCAAGGCCTTCGCGCTGCAAATCAGGCAAAACCTGGGCTGCTATATTTTTACCCTGCTGTCGCTACGCGCTTTTGCCTTTGCCCTTCTGTAAAAATATGCTATGCCCTGCCACTGCACAAGGCCACCATCGTTTTGCCTGATTTCACCCGAAGCTGTTCTACTGACGGAGAAAGAAAAAATAAATCTCTCATCCATGTCATTGTGATCCGCTGGAAGCCGAGTGGCAACCTCGTCGCTTGCTGATTGAACGCGACAAGGTTGCTTCGTCGTTCCTCACAGCAATGACATATTTGATAAATCTGTTGTTTTAAAGAGCGTGGGCTTTGACAACAAGGGCGGGCCAGCGTAGAGGCGGGAATGACGGTTTAGCTTTTTGTGTGATGTGAGAATACGAAGTATTCGAACAGCGAAAAAAGCGTAAAGAACCGGCAGGGAGCGCGGAAGCATCCTTGTTGTCTTGATTTTTTTGGTTACTTTTTGTATCAAGACAAAAAGTGACTTCTTAGCGAAAAGCGATACCATGCGAGAGGTATTCGGTTATGCATATTCGCCTATATAGTTCCTCGCAACGACGCGTGGTATGTATTTATTCCCTCACCATTTTCTCCAGCGCATCAATCCATGTTGGGGAATCATTAAGGCTTTCAACCAGTTGCACATGCTCGCCGCCTAAGGCTTTAAACTCATCGCCGTATTCTTTGGTTACTTCAAATACAGTTTCGAGGCAATCGGCAACAAAGGCCGGGCAAAATACCAGCAGCCGTTTTTTACCTTCGTTAGCTAGCTTGGCTACTATTTCGCTGGTATAAGGCTGTACCCATGGGTCGTTGCCTAAGCGGGATTGAAAACAAATGGTATATTTTTCCTTCGGGATATTTAATTTCTGGGCGATCAGTTTCGCGGTATGGTGCGATTGCGCCGAGTAGCAGAATTTATTGGTATCGTTAAGCGTTTCGCAACAACCATCAACCTTAAGGCAATAGCTGTGCGTATGGTCTGATTTTATTAGTTGTCTTTGCGGTAAACCATGAAAGCTAAACAAGATATGATCATAACTTTCAGGATTGTATTTCTGTGCGTTGTTGGCAAAGGTTTCAATCATCAGCTCATTATCATGAAATGAATTAATAAAAGAAATATTGGGAGATGTAGGCCATTTACCCACCAGGTCCATAATTTTTTCATACACCGAACCTGTACTTGCCGATGCATATTGCGGAAACATCGGGATTACCTGTATATCCTGCACCAAAGCATCTTTTAATCTTGTCAATGCTGATTCTATCGACGGGCTTTGATAACGCATAGCCAGTTCAACCTGATACCCATCGCCTAAGCGATCTTGTAGTAACTGCCGTTGTAGTTTACTGTAATGCAAAAGTGGCGAGCCGGTTTTTTCATCCCAGATCTGCTGATAAAGTTTGGCTGATTTCGGTCCGCGGGTAGGGACGATAAGGCCTTTGACCAATAGGGTACGTAAAACAGGGTTTACATCAATTACCCTCGGGTCCATTAAAAATTCTCTGAGGTATTTGCGCACATCCGCGGTTGAAGGACTATCAGGCGTACCTAAATTGACCAGTAAAACTCCCTTTTTACTCATAATGAATAGCAAAAGTAATAAAAAGCCCCCCAACCCCCTAAAGGGGGAGCAAAAATAGCTTGAGATTGACAATTTGTTTAATTATTCCCCCTTTAGGGGTTAGGGGGCTGGGGGGCCTTGTGTAGTTTCCACCATGGTGTTCCTGGCGAATCATGATGCTCATAATGATAACCGAAAAAGTAACACGACAAAAATGCCAGCACATGATTACGTGATTGGCTGCGTGCCTGGTGCTTGTTATCATGCTCGCCTTTATGCGGCAAATAGGTGCCGAAATAAAATAATTGAACTGTACTCAGCAATGATGGTGCTACCCAAAACAGTAGCAAGTTTGGCTGAGGGATCCAGATCTTGAGTATATTGAATATTATTGCCATCACCACAATTTGCCATATAGATAAATAATTGCGGATAAACCGCACATACCATTGAACGAAATTGCCCTCATGATAATCCGGATCATCCTCAGTATGAACATGGCTATGATGCTGGTGGTGTTTGGTATACAATTTAGGGTACCAGAACGAGGCGTAAAGTAAGGTGCAGGTATAACCCACCAAATTATTCAATGTTTTGTTTGATGAAACGGTACCGTGCATAGCATCATGCGCGGTGATAAATAGACCAGTATACAGGTGCATCTGCACTAAAACAAACAGGTATAGCAAAGGATTGGCAAAGTTTACCTGCCAGCCCATCAATAATATAATTGAGGCCGCCCAAGTACCCATAACCAGCAGGGCAACTAATAAACCGATGTTTGAGGGGTGTTTTTGCATAGATATATAAACAAACACAGATGGGTTATTTTAGTTCTTCACCCTGATGCCTGCTTTGTTGATATAGAACCATTTGTTACTTATCCATACGGTATGTTCCTTATCGGGTATAGTTTTACAATCGTCGCTAACTTTTGCCACACCATTTTTAAACGGGAACGCACAACCATATCGGGGTTGAATTTTAATAGCAAAGCTTGCAGAATCAACATATCCGATTTTTCCGTCTTTTAAAATCCTGAAAAGCCCCTCAGACGTGTAATCGGGTCCGTTATCAAATGGGAAAATGGTATATAACACCTTTTCATGTCTGTCAATTGCTACGAAACCTATTTTGGGTTTTAAAACAATCGCATACTTTTTAAAGGTATCAGTAAAACACATGTTATATTTCCCAAAAGGGATCACTGTTTTTCCTTTTGAATCAACATAGGCATACTGGCCTTTTGAGTTGGTTTTTAAGAAAAGATAATCTTTTGAACTGTTGAAGCTAAGCAGAAATAGAAGCAATGGAATAAATAGCTTCATTTTCACGAGCCTAAAAATTTTCCAGTTCCGCTTTTACCTCCTGCATCAGCCACATGGGGGTTGATGTCGCACCCGCTATGCCTACTTTATCGCCTGGGGCAAATAATGCTTTATCAAGCTCGCTGGCTGATGATATAAAATAGGTGTTGGGGTTATTTTTAAGGCATACCTCATACAGCACCTTGCCGTTTGATGATTTACGGCCGGATACAAAAATGATCTTATCAAACTGAGCAACAAACTTAGGCAGGTCCTTATCCCGGTTGGATACCTGGCGGCAGATAGTATCATTTGCCTTAAGATCGTAACCGCGCGCGAGCAGTTCATCCTTCACACTGTAAAACTTAGCCATACTCTTGGTTGTCTGGCTGTAAAGGGTGATGTTATGCGGTAGCTCCACATTATCCAGTTCGGCAATATCCTGGAAAACGAGTGCCTCGCCGTTGGTTTGGCCTTCTAAGCCAATTACCTCGGCATGGCCGTGCTTACCGAAGATGAGGATCTTCTCGTTAGCGTCGTATGAATTTTTGATACGGTTCTGCAGCTTTAAAACCACAGGGCATGATGCATCAATAAGGGTAATATTATTTTCTAACGCGGTACGATAGGTATCAGGAGCCTCGCCATGCGCACGGATGAGTACCTTTTCGTTTTTAAGATCTTTAAGCGCGTCATGTTCAATAATGCGCAGGCCTTTGGCTTTCAGGCGTTCAACCTCTTCATCATTATGCACTATATCGCCCAGGCAATACAGGTAGCCGTCATCAGCCAGAATTTCTTCGGCCATATCAATAGCGTAAACCACTCCAAAGCAAAAGCCCGAATCCTGGTCTATGGTAACCTGTAGATTATACTCTCCCATTGTGCTGCAAATTTACGGTAAAAAATTAAACAAATGCATTCACGTAGAGACGCAATATTTTGCGTCCTCTGCTTTGTGGTTCTCTGTCAAAATCTTTGTGATCTCTGTGGTAGAATCAACCCCAAAGTGCGCTGAGGTTTTCACAAAGAGCACTGAGGGATTATATAAATCAGCGGGGAGAATATAGAAATTCAATAAAATAATTCTACACTCTGTGGCCTCTGTGAAACCTTTGTGATCTCTGTGGTAGAATCAACCACAAAGTGCACTGAGGTTTTCACAAAGAGCACTGAGACTATTATTAAAATATTCGCCGGGAGACGCAAAATATTGCGTCTCTACAAAACGAAATACAACACAGCAAAAAACAAAACCTGTATCAACAAAAACACTGGCGCAACTACGCTTTGCTTCTTAAAACCGGATTTTTCAAATGCAAACAGCATTACTGCGCTCAACAGAAACCAGCCGGCGTAATTGCTTAGTGGAATGGTATTATTTGCCCAATGCCAGTAATCCAATTTTACGGCAACGGGTTCTATCAGCAGATCCAGCAAAACCAAAATAATCGCGCCGGTTATTACGCGACTAAAAACATTCCTGATCCTTAATTGATGCATCAGCACACCGGATGAATAAACCAGCAAAAACCAGTTTACGCCGATAATTAAGGGGATATCATAAAACTTCAATCCCAGGGTTTCGCCGTAGCTGTAATTACCGAATAACCAGTTTTTGTGTACGCCTATCCATTCTGCAACGTACCCTACTATAAATACAAACAGTGCAAGTAGTAATATGCGATAATCCAGCGGCCGGTGACTGGCAATGATCACGATCAGCATCAATAATATATGCCATGGTACCAATTGCAAAAAAAGAGGCCGAAAAGATGGCATCGACAGGCCGATAAGCCCCACCGTATGAAAAAGCACAATAATTATAATGAGCGTTAGTTGTGCGCTTTTCGTTGATTCGTATGGTTTTGGTTTCAAATTTGGCGGCCCTTCCATACCGTGGTTTTAGTGAGGTATTTTTGTATGGCCACAAACGCTATCAGCATTAAGTTAACCATTTGCACCGGGTGTAGCAGCACATTGAGCCATGCATTCTGGCTCGCCGATAAGGAGATCATGATCCGGGTGAGGATAATCAGGCCCACCATAAATAATATCAGCTGAAAATTTAAGGTCATCAGTACGATCATTGGGCCCCCAATAATTACCACCAGGTAAATAAGCAGCCACATAATACTATAATTAAATGCCGCCAAAAAGTTTTTACTGAAGCCATTTACCGCATCGGTATAACCTTTATACATGCGGCAGCTGATCATGCCGTTTGCCAGCAACGCCTCGCCATTATATTTTGCAGCTTTTACAAGTTTCATGATCTCTACATCCTCAACCACTTTGTCTTTAGCCTGCTTATGCCATTCGTGCTGGCGGTAAAGTGCTGCATCAAACAACATAAACTGCCCGCTTGCCGCCGCTACCGAGCTGTTTTTAGTGAGATAAACCAGGCGCAGTGGTAACAAGTTTAATAATATAAAATGCATAAGCGGCACTACTATTTTTTCACCCAATGTATCCATTTGCTGGTTGGTAAACAAGCTTAATAAACCAAGCTTATACAGGTGCATACGGTGCACCGCGCTATTGATCAAACCATTATAAACCTGCTCATCAGCATCTAAAAATAAAAAATAATCACCTTTGGCTTGTTTAGCCAACTGGTGGCAGGCGTAGTTTTTCCCCAGCCACTCGTACGGTAATTTTTTGCCTTTTATCACTTTAAAGTGTGGATGTTCAGCCGCGAAATCCGAACAAACCTGGTAGGTATTATCTGTTGAATCGTCATCCAATATAATAACTTCATAATAGTCGTAATCCTGTTTTTGTATAGATTGAAGCAGACTTAAAATATTCCCTTCCTCGTTACGCACAGGTATTAATATAGATACCTGCTCGGTATAAGCCTTTTTTATATGCGGCAGCTTTGGGTTTGATATAAAATTAAACAGCGACACCGTGAAACGCAGTACCATAAAAAAGAAAGTAATAAATATGGCTATGATCACTGTTCTATATCTATTTCAGTTTGTACCTGTTTTGCCCGGTCGTAATATTGCTGATAAGCGCTTTGCAATTCATTAATAGTTTTACCGGCAAAACTTTCACTGGCTGGTTTTAAATAAACGGTTGCTGTGGGCTTTTTGTGTTTAAAGTATTGCACAAATGCTGCGGCAAACACCAATTGAAAACTGCCCTGCGCTTGCTTTATTATCCGCATTACCCCTTTTTCAAAATTTATGTCATTTACAAAATTGGGATACAGCTTTCCTTGCGGGAATATTACCACCATGTTTTGCGGATCATTTAGCAGCTTTGCCGCGTAAGCCAGCGATACCAGCATATCCTTTGATCTTTTATTTATAGAAAAACCGCCAACATATCTAAAAAAAACATTCTTCCTGGCTGTTTCTTCCAATATCATAATGTACATCTTTTTCCTGAACAAAAGGGTATTCACACAATATAATATCAGACTATCCCAGAAACTATAATGATTGGCTATTAATAGTATGGATCTGTTTTTATCAGTTTCGATCTTATCGAACAGCAATTCATGAAAATGCCTGCCCACTATCCATTTTACATAATAGTGCATCATCCAAAATATAACAGGGTTCTTTTTGGGGTAGATCATATCCCTTACAGATTTATATGATCTACAATGGCTGCCGTAGCGCCGGTATGCTCCTGCACATACGTTGCCGCTTTTTGGCAAATGGTTTTGTAACGTTCCTGATCTTCCAGCAAATAGGCTACTGTACTTTTTAATTCAGCCTCATTATTGATGCTGTAGCCGGCTTGCAGGGCTACCAGTTCGTTGGCTTCCTTAAACCTGCTGTAATTAGGGCCGAATATTACCGGTATTCCAAATGCTGCGGCCTCTAAGGTATTATGTATCCCCACGCCAAAACCACCGCCAATATAAGCCAGGTTGCCGTATTGGTAAAGCGATGACAACATACCAATATTATCAATGATGAGTGTTTGGTAATTGGTAAGCGGCAAATGATCTGTTGCCAGCTGCGAATATCTTACAACTGATTGTAGTGGCAAAAGGCTGATAAGTTTATCGATCTTCTCTTCGCTTATTTCGTGTGGAGCAAAAATAAATTTCCATCCAGTATAATCACGTACCAAAGCTGCCACTAAATTTTCATCATTGGGCCAGGTGCTGCCAGCGATAAAAACCTTGTGCCCATTTTTAAAATCGTTTATTTTTTTCAGCTCTTTCGGCTGCTGCGCGTTGGCCCAAACACGGTCGAAACGGGTGTCGCCGCTTACGGAAACACGTTCAATTCCGAGGCCTTTAAGCAGTGCTGTTGAGCCTTCATCCTGCACAAAAAACCAGGTTACAAAACTTAATATTTTGCGGTGCAGGCCGCCGTACCATTTAAAAAAAACTTGTTCAGGCCTGAAAATACCGGAGATGATATAAAGCGGTATCTTGCGCTTATTCAGCTCGTTAAAAAAGTGATACCAATATTCATATTTGGTAAATACAGCTATATCGGGCTGTATGGCATCAATAAAATGCCGGGCATTAGCGGCCGTATCAAGGGGCAGGTAATATACCGCATCCGCAAGCGGAGTGTTCTTCCTGATCTCGTAGCCCGAGGGTGAGAAAAATGTGATCACTATCTTTTTATCAGGGTACTTTTCGCGGTAATATTCCAGCACCGGCCGCCCCTGCTCAAACTCGCCAAGCGAAGCAAAGTGGAACCAGATACTTTGCTCATATTTTTTATAGCTTATATTTCTTCTGCCAGCAACCCAAAGCTTTGCTTTTTCGTTAAAAAGTGACACCGCTAGAACAGTATAATAGTATAATTGTAAAGCGATATTATATATTAGCAGCATTAACTATGAATTATTATCTTCGTCGGGATAAAAGTAATAACAATAAATCACAATAAACACTTATGAAAATAGCAGTAGTTGGGACCGGGTATGTTGGCCTGGTAACGGGAACATGTTTAGCCGAGACTGGCAACCAGGTAATCTGTGTTGACATTAATGAGCAAAAAGTAAAAATGATGCAGGCAGGCCAGTTACCGATATACGAACCGGGATTGGAAGTGCTTTTTAATAGAAACATCAACGAAAATCGTTTACAGTTCACAACCAACCTTGCCGAAGCTATTGAAGAAGCGAAGATCATCTTTCTGGCGCTGCCAACGCCTCCAGGCGGTGATGGCTCTGCAGATTTGAGCTATGTTTTGGGCGCTGCTAAAGACATTGCCAAACTGATAAAGGAGTATAAAGTGATTGTTACCAAATCAACCGTACCGGTAGGCACGGCAGATAAAGTAACCGCAGTGTTAAAAGAAAATACTACATTAGAATTCGCGGTAGTATCAAACCCCGAGTTTTTACGCGAAGGGGTTGCGGTGGATGACTTTATGAAACCCGACCGCGTGGTTGTAGGTACTACAGACGAACGTGCACGCAAACTGATGGCTGAGCTATACGGCCCATATGTGCGCCAGGGTAACCCTATTATTTTTATGGATGAACGCTCATCAGAGCTTACAAAATATGCGGCAAACTCTTTCCTTGCCACCAAAATTTCGTTTATGAATGAGGTAGCCAACCTGTGCGAATTGGTAGGCGCTGATGTGGATATGGTAAGAAGGGGCATCGGCTCTGACGATCGTATCGGCAAACGCTTCCTGTTTTCAGGCATCGGTTACGGCGGCAGCTGTTTCCCTAAGGATGTGCAGGCGCTGGAAAAATCAGCAGCAGAAAACAAATACGATTTTAAAATACTTAACGCGGTGATGGACGTAAACCAGATCCAGAAAAAAGTATTGGTTGAGAAAATGCGTGGTTATTACAAGGATGGATTAAAAGGCAAAAAATTCGCACTGTGGGGATTGGCTTTTAAACCTGATACCGACGATATTCGCGAAGCACCTGCTTTATACATTATTGAAGAACTGTTGAAGGATGGCGCTACCGTTGTAGCTTTCGACCCTGAAGGCATGCCGAACGTGAAGAAATTGTTGGGTGATAAGATCAGCTACTCTGAAAACCGTTATGACGCGCTTAATGATGCCGATGCATTATTGGTAGTAACTGAATGGCCGGTATTCCGCACGCCCGACTTTACTTTTATGAAAGAAAAGTTGAAAGCCCCTGTTATATTTGACGGACGTAATCTTTACGACCTGGACAGGATGAAAGAATATGGTTTCTATTATAACAGTATAGGCAGAAAAGTAATCGCATAATGGCAACAAGAAAAACAGTACTGATAACCGGCGCAGCCGGTTTCCTGGGCTCGCATCTGTGCGACAGGTTCATTAAGGAAGATTACAAGGTGATTGGTATGGATAACCTGATCACCGGCGACCTGAGGAATATAGAACATTTATTTAAGCTGGAGAATTTCGAGTTTTATAACCACGATGTTTCCAAATTTGTGCACCTGCCGGGTGAACTTGATTATATTCTGCACTTTGCATCACCGGCAAGCCCGATAGATTATTTAAAGATCCCGATCCAAACCCTAAAGGTAGGATCTCTGGGCACACACAACCTGTTAGGCCTGGCCCGTGCGAAAAAAGCCAGGATGTTGATCGCCTCCACATCAGAAGTATATGGCGACCCGAACGTAAACCCACAGCCCGAAGAATATTGGGGTAACGTAAACCCTGTAGGGCCACGCGGGGTATATGACGAAGCTAAACGTTTCCAGGAAGCTATAACTATGGCTTACCATACCTTCCACGGTTTAGAAACCCGGATAGTAAGGATATTTAATACTTATGGCCCACGTATGCGGCTGAACGACGGCCGCGTACTGCCAGCTTTCATCGGCCAGGCATTGAGGGGCGAACCGTTAACCATTTTTGGTGACGGATCACAAACACGCTCATTTTGCTATGTTGATGATTTAGTTGAAGGTATATACAGATTACTGCACAGCGACTACGCGCAACCAGTGAACATCGGTAACCCGGATGAGATCACCATCAGGCAGTTTGGCGAGGAGATCATCAAGCTAACCGGCACCGACCAAAAGCTGATCAGCCTACCCTTACCTACCGATGACCCTAAACAAAGGCGCCCGGATATTACCAAGGCTAAAGCTCTACTGGGCTGGGAGCCTAAAATATCGCGCAGCGAAGGATTGAAGATCACTTATGAATACTTCAAATCTCTGCCTGAAAAGGAAATACTACATAAAGATTTTACCTATTACAACAAATAAGCTATGGCTAAAATATTAGTGACCGGTGGTTTAGGGTTTATTGGTTCGCACACGGTTGTTGAGCTGGTAAACTCAGGATATGAACCGGTAATTGTTGATAACTTATCAAATTCCTCTCCCCAAATATTAGATCAGCTTACAAAGATCATCGGTTTTAAACCTATTTTTCATAAAGTTGACCTTTGCGATGAGCACGCGGTAAAAAAACTGGCTGAAACCGAGCCCGATGTTGAGGGCATTATCCATTTTGCCGCTTTTAAAGCAGTAGGTGAATCAGTACATTTGCCATTAAAATATTACCGCAACAATTTTTATTCCATGCTTAATTTGCTGGATGCTTATGCTGGTAAACCCATCAACTTTGTATTCTCATCAAGTTGTACAGTATACGGTCAGCCTGATGTATTGCCGGTAACAGAAGATGCCCCTGTAAAAGCGGCGCAATCACCATATGGCAACACCAAACAGATTGCCGAAGAAATACTGAAGGATATGATTGCTGCCGGTAGTGATTACAAAGTGGTATCATTAAGGTATTTTAACCCGGTAGGCGCACATGAGTCGGCGTTAATTGGCGAACTGCCTATTGGAGTACCACAAAATTTAGTACCTTTCATAACCCAAACAGCTATTGGCAAACGCGAAAAATTAACCGTGTTTGGCAATAATTATGATACCCCCGATGGTAGCTGCGTGCGCGACTATATTCATGTGGTTGATTTGGCTAAAGCACACGTTGCAGCGCTTAAATTAATGGAAAAATCAGAATTTAAAGGTTACGATGTTTTCAATATTGGCACAGGTGATGGTAGCACGGTATTACAGATCATCAATGCGTTTGAGCGTGTTACCGGTGTAAAATTAAAATATGAAATAGGCCCAAGGCGTGATGGAGATGTAGAAAAGGTATGGGGCGATGTAACTAAATCGACAAATAAACTGCACTGGAAAACAGCGCTTAATATTGATGATATGATGGCCTCTGCCTGGGCCTGGGAAAAATATTTAGCTGAAACCCCTTTAGGCTGATAGTTGTTATAGGGCAGATTAAAGGATAGTAAATGTTTGGTTTATTTAAGAGTAAAAAGAAATTAAAGAAGCATATAACGTTCAACTATGAATCGATCATGGTTGATATGCATTCGCATGTTTTGCCGGGAATTGATGATGGTGCGCAAACTCCTGAAGAATCGGTCGTTCTGATCAAAAAAATGATGGAGCTGGGTATTAGCAAAATTATTGCTACGCCACACATAATGGCCGATTTCTACAAAAATACGCCTAAAACTATTGGCGACGCGCTTGAAATACTTCAGGCTGAGCTAAAAAAGGAAAACATCGTTATTGATATTGAAACGGCCGCCGAGCACTATTTTGATGAGTCGTTTGAAGGCCGTATAAACAGCGGCAATTTAATGACCATGGGGGATAATTACGTGCTTTTTGAATTTTCATTCATTAGCCTGCCTCCCAATTATATTGCCGTAATACAAAAGATGAAAGATTTAGGTTATAAACCTATACTGGCACATCCCGAAAGGTATTCATATATGAACCTGGAGCAATACAAGATGCTGCACGACTGGGGGTGCAACTTTCAACTAAACACTATATCATTAACCGGCTATTATGGCAAGGACGTTAAAGCAGCTGCCGAATTGCTGGTTGATAATGAATTAATTGACTTTATATCGAGCGATATGCACCACCCAAGGCATGCTGCCGCGTTTACCGATGCGCTGCGTACCACTTATATCGAAAAACTGCTGTTCGATTACCCGCTTAAAAATATAATGCTGAAGTAGAAAGAATCAAGAGTTAAGAGTCAGGAATCAAGATCTTTTTAAAAGCCTTTTTTGATTCTTATACCCTGGTTCCTGGTTCTATCCTATATCCTTTCTTGATTCTTAAATCTTGGCTCTTGAATCTACTTACTCGTATCTCAGTGCCTCTACAGGATCGAGTTTTGAGGCTTTTTTAGCGGGATAGAAACCCGATAAAAGACCGATTACGGTACAAACTATTAGTGCCACCACTATCCACAACCAGGGGATAACAAAGCTGCCTTTTGTTAACAGTACAATAAGATTCCCTATCAATATACCAAAAAACACACCGAGTATGCCGCCTATAAGGCATATTACTATAGCCTCAATTAAAAACTGCTTGCGTATAATGGCCGGGGTAGCGCCAATAGCTTTTCTTACACCTATTTCGCGGGTACGTTCAGTTACCGAAACCAGCATAATGTTCATTAAGCCTATTGATGCGCCAATAAGGGTTATAAAAGCGATTGCCATACCGCCGATAGTCATGCCTTGTATTTGCCCGGATAATTGTTTTTCGATGGAATCACTGCGGTTGATATTAAAGTTATTCTCATTTGATACCCGCAGGTCGCGTACATTTCTGAACAATGAGGTAGCCTCATCAATAGTAGCATTTACCGCTGTTGGGCTGTTTGCCATAATTGATATGCTGAACGTTGGGTTCGAAACCGTATCAATCTGTTTTGCTCTCAGCACAGGTATAATACAATTCCTATCGCCAGGGCCAATGTTCGATGAACCCTTTGTGGCAAATACGCCGATTATCCGAAAACGGGTACTACCTATAAATATAGATTGGTTTACCGGGTCGGCCGTTTTAAAGAAACGTTTCTTTATCTCGTCGCCAACAATCACCACGCTCTGCGCCTGGTCAAGCTCTGCTGATGAAAAGTTACGGCCCGATGCCAGCTTATAACCGCTAGTGAGTAAATAATTTTCGTTGCTTCCGCTGAAAGAAATATTGGGGTTACTCTTTTTGTTGCCATATTTTACAATCGCCGTGCCCGATAGATCGAGGTTAACGGCAACCAACGCGGGAAGCTTAAAAGTTTCCTTAAAACGGGTAGCCTGCTGATAGGTTATGGGTGGGAAAATTTTACGGTGGCCGCCATTACCAAAACCAAGGTCGGAGCCCCGGTTCTCGATTGTGAATGAATTAGCCCCCAGGCCTGCAAATGCCTCGGTAGTTTGCTGTTTTATGCCTTCTATCGCCGTTAAAATACCAACCAGCGCCATTATACCAATAGCAATAATTAAAGCCGTAAGCGCAGTACGCAGCCTGTTACCCTTTATAGAGTTTAGTGCTATGGCGATATTTTCTTTGTAGGTGGTTTTTACCGGCATGGTATCAATTTAAAAAACTTGCTGCTATGACTGTGTAGGGTAGCTGTTTGTTACAGTGAAGTTAGTGTTTATTTGCGGGATAATTATGTAATAGCGTTACTCAAATCGATACCACATTCTTTGCTAATTATCTTTGACGAACCTAAGTGACATGCTAAACTTGGCCGCATCGATACGTTCATTTGTTGAGCCCAGTATATCGCCATTGTCATCTTCTATGATAACATAATAACAATCAATACCGAAAAATGATGTCATCCACCCTCGTAAACGAAAGCTATTTTCCATAGCACCTTCTTGATACTCGCCTGTTGGAACAGCGTTGAAGCCGGATGTATTGTTTCCTGGGAATATCCAACCTGCTTTGGACATTAAGCTATGTAGTTTTGCAGAATCAATACCTGTACTTCCATCCAGCCCAGGATCTAGTTTATGAAAGTCAGCGCTCGATGGTATTCGCCAACCCGATGGAAGAACTATTGCATTGGCTTCAACTGCATTATAAAGTTTTCCATAAGATGGGATATTAACAGTACTGTCGTCATAATTATGACCGCCTGCGCCGTTATAATTCACTGTTGTCCATGTTTGGCCGTTAATTTTAACCGTGGGATAAGTAGTACCCTCAATGGTAACGGTGTTATCAGTAGTAACTTTAGGTTTCGCATCGTTACTCTTTGAGCATGATGCAAATAGTACAACTGCTGCTAAGAGTAGATTTAGCTGCTTCTTCATATTTAATGTGATAAGATTTATTGCGAAGATAGGTAGTGGGTTATTATTAATCAAGTCAATTAACCCCTACCTCAAAATCTCCTTAATATCATCAGCAGTAAGCGATTTTATAAAGCTTTCTTCGGTGGTGATCAATGCGCGTGACAGGCTCAGTTTACGCTGCTGCAATGCCAGTATCTTTTCTTCAACAGAATCCTTGGTGATGAATTTGTAGATGAAAACATTTTTGGTTTGGCCGATGCGGTGCGTGCGGTCGATGGCTTGTTGCTCAACTGCCGGGTTCCACCATGGGTCGAGGATGAACACGTAGTCGGCTTCGGTAAGGTTGAGGCCTACACCACCTGCTTTTATGGATATTAAGAACACCCGCGTTTTCTCATCTTCCTGGAAATGCTTTACAATGTCGCCGCGATTCTGTGTGCTGCCATCAAGGTAAGCGTATGGAATTTTCTCCTTATCGAAATGCTCCCTGTAGATAGCCAGCTGCTTTACAAACTGCGAAAATATAAGCACTTTGTGCCCGCCATCCAGCACGTTTGCCAGCGTATGTACCACGTTCTCAAATTTGCCCGAATCGCCCTCATATTCGCTATCTATCATGGATGGATGGTTAGCGATCTGCCTTAATTTTATCAGGCCCTGTAACACTTGTATCTGTGTTTTGGCATAGGTGCCATCTTCCAGGCTTTTTAGCAATTCGTTCCGGTATTCTGATTTTACCTTTTCGTATACCGATGATTGTTCTTCGCTCATCTGGCAATAGAGCAAGGTTTCTGTCTTTGGCGGTAGTTCAGTTGCCACCTGCTCCTTGGTACGGCGCAGTACAAAAGGTTTTATCAGTGCCTGTAATTTGTGGGCTTTATCCTCGTCCTTTTTCTTTTCAATAGGCGTTACAAACTCATTCTGAAAATACTGCTGTGTGCCTAACAGCCCGGGGTTAATGAACGACATCTGTGTCCACAAATCATTAACCGAGTTTTCAACCGGGGTACCGCTCAATATCAGTTTAAATCTCGATTTAAGCTGCCTTACGCATTGGTACGATTTAGATGACGGGTTCTTGATATTCTGACTCTCATCCAGGATCACATAATCAAAAAAGAAAGAAGTGAGCAGGTCGGTATCTATCCGGCTGATGCCATAAGTGGTGATGATCACATCGTAGTTACCAAATACCTCCGGCGATTTATAACGCATGGTACCGGTATGCACCATCAGCCTTAGCTTAGGCGTGAACTTTTTAGCCTCGTTAAGCCAGTTATAAATAAGCGAAGTAGGCATAATAATGAGAGAAGTGCTCTTACTGCCTTCAGCCTCGGTATCTTCTTTATGTTTTTGCAGCAATGCCAGGGTTTGTATGGTTTTACCCAGCCCCATGTCATCGGCCAAACAACCGCCGAAATGATAGTTCTTTAAAAAATGGAACCAGTTATAGCCCGCTTTTTGGTACGGTCTTAAATTACCTTTAAAGTTTTGTGGCAATGCGATTTCTTCCAGCGTTTCAAAATCGGTTAGTTTTTGCAGCTTACGGGTCATGGTTACATCGGCCAACTCGCTTTCGGCAAGGTCGTTCACCAGGCCAATGTGGTGCCTGCGAAGTTTAATATCATCGCCGCCCTCACTAAAATGCAGCAGGTTACCATATTGCGAGAACCATTTTTCAGGGATCACCGCTATCTCGCCCGATGGCAGCGTAAATTCTTTTTTATGGTTGAGGATATGATTTTTTAGCTGGATGAACGGGATGCGGTACGGGCCAAAATAAACCACGGCATAAATATCAAACCAGTCGTTGTTCTCTTTAACTTCAAGGTCGATGCGTGTTGAACCAAACACATATCGCTTTTGACCTTCAGGCTGCTCAATCACAAAGCCAAGTTCCGCAAGCGCGTCGTGATGCAGGTTCAGCCATTCAAATACGGAGAATGAGTGATCGGTATCTTCATCGCTAACCGCGACTTCAAGATTTTGAAACAGTGTTGATACTGTTTTTAAACCGAGCTTTTCCAGTTCATATAATTTATTCTTCTCCCAGCCTAATGAGCGTTTTATCCGGTGGAAAACAGGCACATCGCCATCCAGATCCATTCGTACCGAAACATGCCGACCATCGCCATAAGGGAAAATATAGCCCGAATATTTAAAGTTAAGTTGTAGCTGTGATGTGCCGCCCTCAATATATATCGGTTTTAATATCGGCGTAGCCTCGTATTTTTCTGTGTTGATAACAAATCCCTCAGCATAAACGCTGTGCTTTTCTATCAGCGGGGCAACGAATTTCTCGAAGTATGATCTCTCTGATGATCGCGGAATGGCTATATATCTTTTATTAAGGAAAGGCAACAGTTTTTTACCTTCAATCTCTTTATCGAAGTAGTACAGGGTGTCATCAAGCAACATCCAGGCCGGGTGGTTACAAATGATCTCCGCGCCCTTGAACATAAATTCGATGCGCATGCCCTGGTATTTGATGGTTGGGAAATACCTGATCTCCACATCATCGCGCCTGAAATGAAACAATACCGATGCAGGTTCCTCAGCTATATGCAGCTTGCGCTCGGCAGGGTAGCCTTCCTTGCTCATGAGGTAGATCTGCTTATTACCCAGCATGCCCAAAGCCTCAGCCATGCGCTTTTCCATTTTCGGCCTTATGGCCTCAAATAGCTGCTCATTAAATATCTTGGTAAAAAACTCAAACGGACGGATTGGCTTTTTGTAGAATTTTTTGATCAGGTTGCCCTGCTCTATTTCTTCCAGTATTTTAACCAGTTTCAGGTCTGTTTCATCAATACAATGAGCAAACTCTTTTGCTGTATTGGAGAATAAGCGTTGGTGGGTGAGCGAAAATTCGCCGTTAGGATTAAGCTGAACAATGTGCGGTTCAATCACAAACGACAGGTATTCATGCTTAGCAATAGCATAAATTATCTGGCAAGGTTTTGAACTGTCAACTCGTAGCATCCTGTATAGGTAAAAAATTTATACAAGCTACATCAACAAAAAATTCAAACGTAAACAGAATTTGCAGTAATTAAAAGTGTTTTGTGTTAAATAATTGTCAAGAACTAAATGAACCGGCATTGAGAAGCGGAATTTTTAAGATTAAATGGATTTACAGGCATAAGCTGTAATCCGCATGGGATCAATGCAGTCATTTTTTCTGATACAAACCTGTGTTGTTTATTGAGCTCTTTTAGCAAACTATATCGTATTTAAAGCTCCATAAAAATGTGCTACATCATTTAGGGTTTCAATTTATAATGTGCAACCCGTTAGCTTAAGGTTTTTAATGAAGGCGCTTTTATACTCCTTAAACTTGCATAATAAACCCCTGACAGAATTTGGCAGGTAGAACCATTCCAGTATTCACACCTTAAATAACAACCCACATGAAATTTCAGAAAAAACTAAAGCACTTAACAGGCATGCTGGCGGCTGTTCTGTTAATGGTAATCAGCAGCGCTGCCATAGCACAGGATGCCGTAACTAAAGTAGCCAAAAGCATGACCGATAGTTTAGCCTACCTGCAATTAACACCAACGCAAACAACCAGCGCCCAGGCATTAAATACAACCGCGGCAACATCGCTGGTGCAAACAGCTAAAAAAGCAAAAACAGATACCAGTTTTAGAGGCAAGGCCTTGGCACAACAGGTAATGGGTATTATGAAAACCCGTAACGGTGGCCTGCAAAAATTATTAACGCCAGATCAGACTAAGCTGTACCAGGCACATAAAATATCGCAAATGGCCGATGTGCAAACCAAGATAATGACCGCGCAACTTAACCTTACCGACGCGCAGGTGCCCCAGGTTTATGATGTGAACAAAAAAGCGACAGCCGATATGATGCAGGATGCGGCTAAGCTAAAAAACGCCAAAGGCAAGTTGGGTAAATTGAAATCGGCAAAGGCCGTAAAGGGCGACTCGAAGGATAAAGACAAGGATTTGAAAAAGATCCTGACGCCTGATCAGTACAGCATATACGAAAAACATGAGCAGGAAATGAAAGATGCCATTAAAGCTAAAATGAAAGAGAAAAAAGGATAATCGTTCTTTTTTATTGAATAGGATAACCCTTCAAACAATGTTGTTTGGAGGGTTTTTGCTTTTTGTAGGTATCAGTTGGTGCAAATTGAAATCTGCAACCAATAGCACCTGTATCAAGTGGTATTACGCTGTTAAAAGCAATTAATATTGTATTGACGTTTACCATACGATAAATAAACATCTGCTGAAAACGCTCATATGTATGAAGTTATTCTTTAGTCCACGGCACTTACAGGTTCTACTATTTTTAATGCTGTATTTGGCAGCCAAATACAATTATGCGCAAACAGGGGCATCAAGCGTTAAAGATTCAGTCGTTGATAATTTTGATATAAGAACCACGAGCTTTTTATTACCCCAGCCATTCCCGGCAGGAAAATATTTTCAGCAGGTTGGCGTACAATATATAGTTGTACCTAAAGATTGGATCACTGAGCAGCTTACCGCGCCTATGTTCAGTTATGCCGGTAAGTATACACTGCCTTATGGGTTTAATTTGCAGTCGAGCCTGGCCACGTTATTTATTTCATACCGTTTAAATTTCGGGCCATTCTGGAATTACTCCGTAAACAATTTCCACTTTGGAGCAGGGTACCAGGTGGCCTATAATCTTGGGTTTTTGAAACAGTTTGGGTTTAATACTACACTGAATATATGGGAACAACAACCATCCCTCACGGCCGGTTATAGCTTTAAAAAAATAGCGGTAGTATTGCGGGGCGACCTGTACCTCACCAGTTCGCTGAGTGAAACACAAGCAGGCCATACTATTTCTTATCCCTCTTTTTTAAACGGATACAGCATAACGGGTTCTATTGAACAAAGATTGTGGAAGAACAAACTGCTCTCTTTTGGTTTCAAGGCAAACTATCTGAAATATCATATCATCGCCTGGCCCGCGTTCCCGGTAAACCAGTATCGCTATTGGATCCCGGAGTTTGATTTAGGTCTTAGTTTTTAATGCGCATAACTATGAAACATCAACATACATACTGGCTCCTGGTTCTGGTCATATTCTTTTCATGCAACAAGAATAAATTGATGTTTCCGCCTGTTAATGCGGATGCTAACCTGGCCAACACACAAGCCATTGACAACGCTGTGGTGAAGAACATGGAGGGCATATATTCGCTGAACGATGGCAGTAATAGTTTGGGTACTCAATTTGTATGCAAAGTATCCAAAACCAAAGTATCCTTTTTTAGCAACCAAAGCGGCATATTATTCATCCTTAGCTATGGTTTAAATACCACGGATGGCTCTATTCAGTTCGCCGGTTTTTGGCGCTATGCCGAAAATGCGACCCAGGGCACCATTAATTTTTCTATTGCAAAAACAGATGGCGCGTTTGATTTGATCGCGAATGGCATAGCAAGCAATATCCTGTTAAAAGGCATTTTTAACTCCCCGCAAAAATCCATCAGCCTGAAATATGAACGGCCTTTTTCGCAATATGTACTGGCGCATGAGTTTATAATTTTGGCTCATGGCACTATCCCCCTCAAAACAAATTCGCCATTTGCAGTTAACTCAGTAAATGGTGTTATACATTCGGAAGATTATGGCTCGAACGGAATTGAAACGGATATACAGCTAACCAAAGATAATGTGCCCATATGTATGCACGATGATTCATTTGATGACAGGCTTACCCTAAAGGGCCCGTTATATGGCGATTTTAGTGATTTTACCTTTGATATTTTAGAACAGTACGCAAGGTTGATTGATGGCGAGAAGATCCCTTCGCTGGCGCAGGAACTCCAGGCGTTTGTAGACTCTACCACCATGAAATATGTTTGGCTGGATGTAAAAGGCGACGAGGATATATTTAAATACCTGGAACCTGTAGTAGGCAATGCTTATGCCCATGCCAAGGCAGTAAACAGGGATGTAATAATTTTTGCCGGCCTACCATCAGATGATGTTATAACCCAATATAAAAAACAACCAAGCTACGGCGCTCAGTTCCCTTGCCTGTGCGAGTTAAGCCTGCAGGACGCTATTGATAACAATTGCCAGTATTTTGGGCCAAGGTTTACTATGGGCCTGTTGCTGGATGATGTAAATAAAGGGCATACACTCGGCATAAAAACAATAAGCTGGACACTAAGCGATAATACTACCATACTGGATTATTTGCAGAACGGGAAGTTTGATGGCTTTATTTCCGACAATACCCCTTATGTGGTATATGATTATTATGCACTTCATTAAAGGTTTTATAATCAATAAGGTTAATATGTATTTAAAACGAATTATCATTATTGGAATTTTGATCAATGCCTGTTTAATGCATGCCATTGCGCAAACAACCAAGCCTACTAAACCGAAGAAGAGCAAATTTGCCTTTTACGCGGGGTTTGGGCCTAATTACTATTTCAATAACCTTCAATTAGGGAAACAATATGTTAATGATTTTAATTACTCTTTCGCAGGCAGGGTAATGTGGGAGCCTGAACATTTATTAAGTATTGGTATCGAGAGCGGGTATTACAGGTTATATACATTTAATACGCCGCAACCTACGCAGGTCCATATTTCCAACTCCGCTATTCCGTTGCAGATCATACTATCCATGAAGATTTCACCAGCCTTCTACGTTAACTTTTCTATGGGACAGTCGGTATTGCTTAATCACATCCATACCGAGAATATGGGTGATCTTAATTCCTCCGGTTTTTCGGTGGCCGATTTTTCTGGCGCTATCGGTTACCGGCATAAACTCAATAACAGGTTTTCTATTGGCACAGAAGCTAAATATTATTACTCCAGCGGCTTTGTTGACAGGAATGTTGCGCTGCTGTTTGTAGGCGGGTATCATTTTTGACAGAGCTATAGGTATTCGGAACGATCAAAAAAGAGCGTAGTGCAGTGCGATTCCTTCCCCAGGGAAGGTGGAGGAAGGGGTTATGAAAATAATTTGGTTAGCGTACAGACCCCTCCCTGCCAACTCAATTAAGTAAGGAAACACCGTAGGTGTTAAATGTTGGTAGCAGAAAAACAAACCAAAAATTCGTGCCGTCAGGTACGAAACTGGCGAAATTGCATACCTGACGGCATGCATAGATTTACATATCATTTTTTCTACCAACATTTTGCACCTACGGTGCAGCTACTATCGCTTAACTTGATTACATTATTCCTACCACTTCACAATCACCCCCGTTCATCCTACGTGAGGGATTTAAATAAAATCTTCTGAACACGTCACCAATGAGCTGTTACACTAAATTTCAATCCATCATCAAAACCGGAAAAATCAGGTTTCAGTTCGCGGGAGGTCACCTGCAGCGAATCGCGGCAGCGTTTAACTTCGAGATAATGGAACATCGGTTTATAATCATGCGAGAGGTCATGCGTTAGCTCTTTGTTTTTATATAAGGGTTGATGAGGGCCGCCACCGCCGCCTATCACCAAAAAATATTTCCCCTGCACATTAAAGCGCTCGAAATTATGTGAATGGCCCGAAATGAACAGCACACACTTTTTTGAACTGATAAAAGCCGGGACAAACCTTTGCTGCACCGGTAACGATGGACCAACAACAGTGCTGTTGGAGTATGGGGAATGATGACAACCCACTATTATAAATTTAATGGCCGGGTCCATATCCATTTGTTTAAGGGTATTTTTATACCAAGTATCCTGCTTTATGATCTCGGTATCCTTCATCTGGCTGAAATTTGAATTTAACAGTACTACCGCTACCGAATCAATAACTTCGCTATAGCCTGTGGCGCTATGCATCGGGAACCTTGCCTGAAATTTTTGTTTTCCTTCATCGGCATTAAACATCAATTCGTGATTGCCGAGCGCTGCATAAACTGGGATACTATCATCGGCACACCATTTAAGATAGATATCCATCTTTTTCCACTTGGCATCGCTATAGCCTAATGATACTACATCACCCAGTATAAATAAAGCGGCGGGGCGGACGGTAACAATGTCCTTAAAAATCATTTCCGTAGCCTTTTCATTATGATCGGTTTTGCGGATGATTGTTTCAATAAACAAAGGGGCTTGTGTATCACTGGCAAATGCGATGACGGGATGTTTTTGCTGCGCGATTGCTGAAGCAGGGCAATATACAATGGCTACCCAGAAAATAAAACTGAAGACATTAATCTTTCCCATCGTTTTATATAGCATCCTCAAGGTGTAGAAATATTCTTAAAGTTACAATATGTTATTGGTAGAGAGCTAAATGTATTTGACAAGGCTGTATTCTAAATTTCAATTTACATAATTATGTAAGTTTAGAAATACATAATTCTATAATGATAGAGTCGGTTAAGTGTGCTACCCGAACAAATCCCGCGCTCTTCCGTTTCATGTCCATCGCCAAGCCTTAAAAGAAAGTTGAGAATGTCGCATTCTTCAATATATGCTACGAAGCCATGTAGTTACTCATTGTTTTCGGCATATTAAAGGGTTTGCGGTTTCAAAGGTAGACTAAAGCAGAAACTACTGCCTTTTCCTGGTTCACTTTCAATCGAAAAAGTACCCTGATGTTTTTTGACAATTTCGGAGGCGATATACAAACCGAGGCCGACACCCTGGTAATTCATGGCGGTTTTGCTGACCCGATAAAAACGCTGAAACAACTGATCGAGATCATCTTTGGCGATACCTATTCCAAAATCCTGTACAGTAACGACAATATGATCGGCTTCTGTTTTTGCCTTGACCAGTACCTTATTCGCTTCAGGGGAATACTTAATGGCATTGTTCAGGAGATTGATCAATACCTGTTCGATCCGGAACTGGTCGCCGGTATAAAGCGACTTGACAGAATTCTCCAGTAAAATCTCATGTTGTGGGGCAGTTAGCTGAACGTTAACAATGCTATTAGTTAGTGCATCTGAAAAGTAGAATGCGGCTATATTCAGATCGATCTGCCCCGAGTTAATCTTCGTAACATCCAATAAGTCCTCTATTAACTTCTCCAGACGTTTAATACTGTTGTTCGCATTTAATATAAACGGATAGTTTTTATTAGTGCTGTCTGTTGTTTTTTCTAAAAGCTGATTGATGGCTTTGATATTGGTTAAGGGCGTTTTAAATTCATGGCTGACCATATTAAAAAACTCGTCCTTTTTAGCCTCGGCAGCCGCACGTCTTTCCTTTTCCTGCTTTTGGATTAATACTTCCCGATTAGCTATAATGAGTTCGGCGGCACGTTTCCCTTTTTCTTCATCCTGGAAGTCCAATTCTTTAAGGGCAGCGATCAATTCTTCGGCCCGCTTTTCTTTTTCCCCGTCCTGAAAATCCAGTTCGATATTGGCGATGATTAATTCGGCGGCGCGTTTCCCTTTTTCCTGGTTTTCAAAGACCAACTTTTTATTGGCGATAATGAGTTCTTCTGCTCGTTTTTCTTTCTCTTCGTTCTGAAAAAGTAACTCTTTGTTAGCGACTATAAGCTCCTCGGCCCGCTTTTCTTTTTCTCCGTCCTGGAAATTTAGTTCAATATTGGCAATGATCAGTTCAGCGGCGCGTTTTTCCTTTTCCTGATTCTCAAAAACCAATTTTTTATTAGCAATGATGAGTTCATCCGCCCGCTTTTCTTTCTCTTTGTTCTGAAAGAGTAATTCTTGGTTAGCGACGATCAGTTCGGCGGCGCGCTTTTCCTTTTCTTTATTTTGAAAAATCAATTCTTTATTAGCGATGAGCAATTCGGCTGCTCGTTTTTCTTTTTCCTTGTTCTGAAAGATCAGCTCGGTACCTGCCAGGATGAGTTCAGCAGCACGTTTTTCCCGTTCCCGGTTTTGTACCTCCAGCTCCGCGTAAGCGACAATCAGTTCTGCAGCCAATTTTTCTTTTTCCGAATTTTGAAAGTTAAATGCTTTGTTAGAAATGATCAGTTCTGCCGCCCTCTTTATTTTTTCTTCGTTGAGGATATCCAGTTGCTCGTTGGCTATGATCAGTTCATTAGCCCGCTTTAGTTTTTCTTCATTCTGAAAATCCAGTTCAATATTCGCGAGGATCAATTCAGCTTCCAGCTTCGCCTTTTCCTGGTTAGCGATAAGCAATTGATTGGTTAAATTTTGATTATCCATGAGGCCCCCCGGGGCAGCTAACGATAGTAAGGGTGAATTTTTAAAAAAGCGGTCAAGTAATTGACTATTAATTTACTACAATAATCGCTCCATAAACTAAGGGATCAGGGTTTTTCCCAGTTTAAAACTACAATTCCAGGCACCGCTGCGGGCCTCGAACAGCCCCCCCCGTGCGAGGGTAAGTTTAATTTTTCCGCCCGTTTCGCATTATATAATAGATTTGTTTTTACTACTTTAGTAGAAATGAATCAGCTGTTTTCCATCTTTCACTTAACGGAATCAGATATTAATTTATCGGCATCGGTCGACATTAAAAATGATGCTCACGCACATGACTATGAAGAATTAATCATAGGTTGCGAAGGTGATATTCAGCATTTTATCGATTATAAAATAGTAAATCTTTCCTCACCGTTTGTTAGTTTTGTTGCCAGCGGTAAGGTACATGCGGTAAAACCCATTGCCGTTAATGGTAAGTGTAGTATCTGGGCGTTGAAATTCAAGAGCGAATTTATTCCTGAAACCACTTTTCAACTTTACTCCTACTATCATGATCATGCAAACCTCCAGATTTTAAGAAATATCTCGATCAAGAGCCTACTTGCTGTTTTACAAATCATGACGGAGGAAATGCAGCAGCAGGACCCTGATTTTTCGATCATTCGTCATCTCCTCAGCACGATGTTTACGATGATAGAATCAGAGAGGAGGAAAAACGGGATCGACCCCGCAGGTTCCCAGTTCGTGCAAAATGTTACTTTTAAAAAATTTCTGGCATTGCTCGAACAATCTTTTCGCGAGCATGTAGGTGTTGAATTTTATGCGGACAAATTAAGTATGTCTACCAGGAATCTTAACTTCATCTGCCATAATATTCTGCAAAGAAGTGTTACTGAAATCATAGAACTCAGGAAACTCATCGAGGCGAAGAACCTGCTGATCAACACCGAAAAATCTATCTCCGATATCGGCTTTGAAGTTGGCTACAATGAAAAAACCTATTTTACCAGCGTCTTTAAAAAAAAATCGGGTCAGACACCTTCTGAATTCCGGGTGGAAATGAAGAAGCTCATTTCTTAAAATCATAACATTTCTTCCTGATATTGTTACCTCTGCTTTTGGCTAATTCCTACCTTCAACGATTGAAAGAATAGATTAGTGGTAATAAATAAAGTCAACCCTACAAAATATTTCAGGCTTGAACATAGCAATATGCAGGCTAAACCGACTATGCCTTCCGACGCGCCTCACTCTGGTGCTATCCCTTACCTTAAAAAGTCGTCGTCAGGTGTAATCATCAACATGTCTTCACTTGCGGGCAGGTTTTGATATGAGAACAGGAGCCCTTATTCTACTGCAAAATGGGGTATCATTGGCTTCACAAAGACCCTTTCTATTGAGCTGGGGAAATACGGCATCCGTACCAATGCAATATTACCGGGAGCGGTCGCAGGCCCCAGGATTGATAAAGTCCTGGAGGGAAGAGCGGATGCTAGTCATACAACACTTGAAGAAGAAAAGGACAAAGCAATGGCAATACAGTCTCTAAAAGGTTTTATAGATCCGAAAGACATTGCAGCGTTAGCGGTATTTTTAGCCTCAGATAGTGCAAAAATGATTTCCGGACAGATCTTGCCTATAGATGGCGATGCGAAAGCAGCTTCTTAATACAAAATCACTAACTATTAAAATATTTGATATGTCAATCACAAAAACATTAAAGGAACAATTGATCGGCGCATGGAAGCTGGTATCCTACGTAGAAAACCCGGTAGACGACTCTGCGCCCTTTTACCCTATGAGTGAAAAACCCATGGGCATCATCATGTATACGCCGGACGGATTCATGTCGGCGCAATTGATGCACCCGGAGCGAAAGAATTTTGCATCAGGCGACTGGTTCAACGGAACCGACGCAGAATACAAACAAGAAGCGTCCACTTATATCGCATACACTGGCCCCTTCCATGTGGATGAAGAAAAACAAACACTTACACATTCCATGTTTATTTCTCTCTTCCCGAACTGGACAGGACAAACACAGCCAAGGGTAGTCAAAATTGAAGGCGATCTTTTACATCTTGGCACCGCATCTCCAATTGTTTCGGGGGGTAGGACAGTGAATTCGGCTTTGACCTGGAGGCGTGTAGCAGCACAGTAATAAAAGGAGTTAATAAAAGGAACGGCTTTCGGGATGAAAGCCGTTCCGCTATGAGGCGCGAATTTCAGCTAAAATCGAAATTCCTGCTTAATACTCAATCAATCCTTTAGATCAACACTTATGAATAACAAAGTGATGAAATCTTGCTTGCTTTTTTTGAGTCCGGGTATGACAATGCCGCTTTAATGGATTTAATGATATTGATCAATGTGATGACTTTTACCAACTATGTATATGGGTTGACAAAGATTCCTATTGACTTTCCGCTTGCGAAATCGCTGATAGAACTGAGTGAATGATCATCTTTCGCCGGACTGAAGGCTGCCGTAAATGTAAATCAATATTACCAATGCTGCTTTATCTGAAAAATAATCTTTTAGATCTTGTTTTTCGCCTTATTCAGTTCTTTGCAGAACTAACAGGGCTGCCTAAAATATACATCCCTTACTATTTATTGACTTTTAAGGATCGACTAATTAAAATTGAAAACGCAATATTTTCTTATTTAGGGATAGCGGGGCTGTTTAGCAAAAATATCATATTGATATACAATAGCTGATTCGCCCGCTTATCTTCCAGTCGACTTGAAAGTTCTTTGCGGTAGGACGATAGCGATAACCATGATTTGTGCAGTGATCGCCTTGACGGCTTCATTGCTGGGTGACTATAGAGGCCGTTACTTTGCATCAAAAAAATCATGAATTCCGAAAAAGAATATCTTCAAAACAGCCGCCCACAAGTCAGGATTGGGCACATCAATATTAAGGTTTCTGATCTCGAACGGTCGCTTGTGTTTTACCGCGATCAATTGGGATTTAAGGTCATCAAACGTATTGGTAATGCTGCCGCCTTTCTGGCCTATAGCGACTATCACCACGATTTATGCATCAATACCTGGGATAGTCTCGGCGGTCTTCCTCCCCAAAAAGGCAATACCGGCCTTTTTCATCTGGCCATTTTGTTCCCTGATAAAGAAGAGCTTAATCTTGTTTATAACCGGCTGAAAACCGCAGGGATCACCATCGATGCGTTTGTGGATCACGGTGTAAATGAATCGGTTTACTTGCGTGATCCGGATGAAAATGGTATTGAATTATACTGTGACCGCCATGAGTCACTTTGGTGGGATGAAAATCGCGAGCTTAAAATGCACTATATCCCCTCGGATGCCGATAAACTTTTTAACGTATGAGTCCGGAAATTGAAATCAGGCAAAGGACGCTGACTTTGTTAGCCATATTCCTGGCGATGTTTCTCGGAGCGCTCGATCAGACGATCGTAGCGGCTGCAATGCCGAGGATAGTAGCAGACCTACATGGCATCAACAGGTTCGCCTGGATTGCAACCGCCTATCTAACGGCAAGTACAGCACTTATTCCGATTTACGGAAAACTGGCAGATGTTTATTCCAAACGTGCCATCGAAATATTTGCTGTCAGTCTTTTTCTTTTGGGATCAATACTTTGTGGTTTCGCGGGAAAGATACCCTTGCCAGGCGCACTTGATGATGGGATGACTCAACTGATCATTGCAAGAGCTATTCAGGGCTTGGGTGGTGCGGGGCTTTTCGCCCTGGCATTCATCATTATTGCCGATCTTTTTCCACCAGCAGAGCGTGGCCGTTATCAGGGGTACACCGGTGCGGTATTTGCCGCGGCTTCTGTCCTGGGCCCCACGCTCGGCGGTTTACTAACCGACCATGGGAATGGTCTTATACCGGGAATTGAGGGTTGGCGGCTGGTTTTTTTCGTTAATATCCCTTTTGGAGCATTAGCCTTATGGTTTATTATCAAATTCATGCCGCAATTGACCAGACCCCAGACAAAGCGCCCGGACTGGATTTCTGGTGGATTTCTGATCGTCGGTTTGAGCTTGTTTGTGCTGACCCTGCAATCGTTCAGGACCGGCGCAGGCAGCCCGCACTTGTTATGGCTAATTTCTATTACGCTGATAGCACTGGTCATCTTCATGGTACGGAGCTTACGGCATCCCCAACCCATATTAAATTTCTCTCTTTTCAAAGGCCCTGTTTTTGGCCCCGCGGTTGCAGCTATCTTTTTGTTGGGTGGCGCATTTATTGGTATTGTGATTTTCGAACCGCTGTACATCGTTAACGTCATGAAATTATCGGCGACTGATGCCGGTATGAGCTTAATCCCGTTATCGCTTGGCGTGGTCACCACCTCTATACTGTCCGGCAGAATGGTATCCCGTTTTGGGCATTATAAGTTATGGATGCTCACCGGTATCGTGTTATTGCTGTGCGGGCTCTTGCTATTAACAAACATGTCGGAAAGAACATCTTATCACGCCTTGATGATTTACCTGGGTATTTGCGGGCTGGGAATCGGCCCGTCAATGCCCTTATATACCCTTGCGGTTCAAAATGCTACCCCGGTTCAGTTTATCGGCCAGGCTACGGCGATCTGCCAATTCTTTCGTCAGATCGGAGGTGTGATTGCCGCTTCGATATTGGGATTGGTTTTGAATTTGTCGATCAATCATTTGAACAGTGTTAAGGCGAATCCGGCTGACCACAGCTATGCCGTTCTGCGGGTGCATCTTTTTGCCATAGGTACGGGCCGCTTATTTGAAACGCTTATTTTTATGGTGTCCGCAGGATTAGTGGCAACTCTTTTTGTGCCGGAATTGCCACTTCGTAAGCGGCATGGATAAACCCAATAGCGACTAACAACAGAAAATTGATTTACCTTTATTGATCATAACATGAAAGTAGTTCCAATTCATCAGCTATTGACCCCAGCCCCGGTAAAATGGATATCGCGTTACTTCCAGCCGGGTGATTTGCCTGAAGTTCATGAATTACAGGGCGTTCACCGGGATGATCATTATATATTTTTTTTAATTGAAGACGGTGAGGCGCAATTACAGATTGATTTTGAGACAAAAACGCTTCACAAATGGAGTGTCTATTATATCCTTCCTGGTCAGATTCATCATCGGATAGAAAACAGGCAGGCAAAGGGATGGTTTCTGGGCGTGGACACTGAACTGTTGAGGGAAGCCTTTCGTGATGTTTTTGAAGGGAGCCTGTTGACGCAACATCCGAAAGTATTAAATCAAGAAGAATACGAAGAAATCAGTAGTCTCGCCAGGCTGCTGACACAGCGAAAAGACAGGCAGGCAGTCAATCTTTTGCATGATTCCGTTACTTCAAGCCTGTTGCAGGCGTTCATCGGCAGCATTGCCGGTAAATATGTAGCCGACACCGGATTTTCCACTGTGGCCAACCGTAGCAGGCACATCACCCGCGACTTTAAACGACTGTTGGCTAAAAAATTTCGCGTAGAAAAAAAACCGTCAGCTTATGCAGCTGCATTGAATATTACAGTGAACTATCTGAACGAATCCATCAAAAAGGAAACGGGTTATCCCGTTAGCTACTGGATTATCCGGGAGAATCTTATAGAGGCTAAACGTTTACTATTTTTCGGCGACCAGAGTGTAAAAGAAATCGCCTATCATCTGGGTTATGATAACCCAGACTATTTCTTGCGTTTGTTCAGGAAATATAATGGTGAAACGCCGACAGCATTCCGGCAGGGGAAACGATAGGTTCGTGTTGTTTTTGATTATTAAGATCACTCTAATTCCTGTTCTACTAAATTCATCGCTTTAGGTGTCTTACTTCAAGATAATTTATTTTTGGACTATCATTTATAATGACAGGCAGATTACTATATTCAATCTGTTTTTACAATTCAGCCAAAACGCTGATCATGATTTAATTGCTTATGAGCTTGTTTACCGTAATAACAGTTTTATTCATTATCAGCTCGGTGTTCAGTTATATTAACGCTCGATGGATCAAGTTGCCAGGCGTAATAGGTGTCATGCTGCTGGCTATTGTAGTTGCCCTGTTCCTGATCACTTTCGGAAAGGCAATTCCTTTTGTTCACAGTTACAGCCTGTCGGTATTAAACTCGATAGATTTTTCAAAAACGCTGCTCAATATGATGCTGGGGTTTTTGCTTTTCGCAAGCGCGTTACATTTTGATATCAATAGGCTAAAAGGAAACCTCAGGGCAGTTCTCACTACCAGTACGGTAGGGGTTGTTCTGTCTGCCCTGATATTTGCAAGCCTTTTATATTATTTGCTAAATCTTTTTCATTTGCCAGTACCCTTTATATATTGTCTGGTGTTTGGGGCGCTGATCTCGCCTACGGATGCTGTAGCCGTCGCAGCGCTATTAAAAGAGTCAAAAATGCCGGAACGCATGAGAACGATCATTACCGGAGAATCACTTTTTAATGATGGTATAGGGATCGTGCTTTTTGTGACCTTTTCAGATTTTGCCGCTACCCCCGAACATGGCTTTTCATGGGCCGCCATGCTGCAACTATTTGCACAGGAGATTTTTGGGGGAGTAGCTTTAGGGTTAATAACCGGCTGGCTGGCCTATCGTATGATACGAACGATAGACGAATTTCAGACCATCGTACTGATCACTTTTACCCTGGTGATGGGTATTTCAGTAGCTGCCACCTATCTTCATGTTTCGATTCCTTTGGCAGTGGTTGCCGCCGGATTGCTGATCGGCACCTGTCCTTTTGGAAGGGAGCCGTCCCTTCATCTGAATCAGTATCTCGACAGGATATGGAGTTTGACCGATGACCTATTGAATACCATACTATTTGTACTGATCGGGCTCCAAATGGTGAGTGTAACTTTTTCGGTCGGCTATTTCTGGATAGGTATTGTCGCAATTATTATCCTGTTAATCGCAAGGGCAGTCAGTATTATCCTGCCCGTCGTTTTCCTTCGCAGAACGCTCAAAATAAAGTACAACAGCATTTTAGTCCTCACTTGGGGTGGGTTAAGGGGAGGGATTTCTATAGCGCTTGCCCTGTCGTTACCTGCTTCGCCTTATCGCGAGCTCATACTTACCTGTAGTTTCTTCATCGTTGTTTTCTCCGTCATCGTTCAGGGGCTGACCTTAAACAGGCTGGTTGAAAAGGTAGCGATTGAGCAGTAAGAAATTTAATTATAACCAATTCAAATACTCCAAACCAACATAAATTATGAAAACAAAAATTAATTCACTGACCGATCTGATGGCAGCATTGAATAATAATGCCCCTCAAAATTTAGAAATACAAACGTCCATCCTTTGCCCGTATTCAATTGTATTACCCGTAGGCTTTAGTTTAAAGGGTGCTAATAAAGAAAATTGTATTATCAGCTTTAATAATAGCGATGGGTTAGGGCTAACGGCTGATAACGAAATTGTCGATCTTATTATTCAAACCAACCCCAATAACCGGGCTATTTACACATTAAGCAACCATCCCAATTTAGGCACGTTATCTTTAAAAAATCTGACCGTTACAGGGCAGGTTCAGATCCTAACCAGGGCGGGTACCAAAACAACAAAGCTGGTTGCCGATAACATTGATATTGTGGCCTGCGATGCCCGCAGGTATTCGGAGCAGCCCCAAAAATATGGTGTTAATGTTTACCAGGGCGCTTTTACTGTTTATAACTTTAACAGCGATCCGGATAGCGTTATTAATGCAACCTTAACCAATATCAGTTTAGGACGAAAGGGTGCTCCGGTAATTGGCTCCGGCTTGTTTATTTGCGGCTTTGGCGACAATGGCGGCTGGGTAATATCGGATACGATAACTACAGGCGATATTTACTCGAACGGTATGCTGCCTTTTGGGCAACCGGATATGATAACCGCCGGTGTTTTTATTGTAAATGGCGTTAAAGTAAAAAGCCTGACACACAAAGGTTCGGTAACCACTTATGGGGTAAATGATATGGTATTGGATACCTGGGGTTATGTAGAAAAATGGGTAGCAGAAAAGCCTATAACATCATACGGACCAAGCGGTATTGGTTTTGTGAATTTTGGTATGGTTGATGAATTTGATGCTCAGGACAAAATTGAAACTTTTGGCTCGGGGGCAAGGGGCTTTAACCAATATGACGGCACGGTTAAAAAAGCAGTTTTTCATTCCATTATTACACATGGAAATGGTTCTATCGGGATGCAGTTCAGTAAGGCCGTTGGTAGTATAGAAGTAAAAAATGGAGTTGAAACTAATGGATCAGTAGGTCAATCACTGGTTAAGGGGGTGATCATGACCCTTCCGGCGGATGCGATCAGTGTTAAACCCGGTGGAGAGATCAGGCAATTAAAAATTTCAGGTGGCATTACTACCCATGGCGACAATGTGCACTCCTACAATGTAGAAGGGGGAATTGTGCATGAGTTGACCGTTAAGGGGGATATAGTTGCCAATGGCGATAACTCTATTGCAGTAACTGTTAGCCATAACGGGGAAACGCCTTTAAACAATGTTTCGGCGACATCAAAAAAAGGGATAGCAGTGCAAATTTCCGGTGGAAAAGTTACCAACCGTACCGGACTTATTGCTAACGGAGCAAAAGGAGATATTATAGAAGTAAGTGTTTAATAAACTTGAACAATACAATGATAGAAATGAAATAGATAACGTAGCGCAAATGAAGGGTGTGTACTGGCGGCGTGAATTTATTGTCAAAATCCACATTTTTTTTTCTTAAAAGTGTTACCCCTGATTTCTTGCCAATCGTAACTTAGCATTAACTTCAATTTTAACAATATGAAAATAGCACTGATTGGTAGTACAGGCTTTGTCGGTTCAGCCATCTTAAAAGAGGCATTAAACAGGGGGCACAATGTAACCGCGCTCTTACGTCACCCTGACAAATTGAAGGTTCAGAACGATAGGCTTTCCATAGTATCCTGCGACATCATGGAATCAGGAAAACTGGCTGCAGAATTAAAAGGGAATGATATCGTGATCAGTGCATATAATGCGGGCTGGGCCAATCCTGATCTGTACCGTGAATTTATGAAGGGGTCACTTTCCATACAATCGGCCGTGCAAAAATCTGGCGTAAAAAGGTTAATCGTTATGGGAGGGGCCGGGAGTTTATTCATAGCGCCCGGTCAGCAACTGGTGGATGCACCTGGTATGCCGGCGCAATTTAAACCTGGGTCATTAGCAGCGAGAGATTATTTAAATATTTTAAAGGAGGATAGTCACCTGGAATGGACTTATGTAAGTCCGGCTATCAACATGAACAGAGAAATATCCGGTGTAAGAAAGGGCATTTATAGGACAGGGCTGGACAACCCAGTATTTGATAATAACCAAAATAGCAGTATATCGGTTGAGGATCTTGCAGTTGCTGTAATTGACGAAGCAGAAAATCCAAAACATATCCGGCAGCGTTTTACAGTCGGCTATTAAGTGGCAGGATTAACAACAACCCCACATAAGTCATTTTCCCCAGCTATAAATAATTACAATGAATAACCTATCATCATTTAATAAATTTACAGATAACCTAAAAGTGCAGGACGATATTATGCCCGTCCTGTTTATTGGACATGGTTCTCCCATGAATGGAATTGAAGACAATGAATTCAGTAAACGCTGGGCAGCTATGGCAAAAGAGATCCCCGTACCTACAGCGGTGTTGGTAGTGTCAGCCCATTGGCTGAGTCATGGAACCCTGGTAACAGCCATGGAATTTCCGAAAACCATTCATGATTTTGGTGGTTTCCCGCAAGAATTATTTGAGGTTCAATATCCTGCGCCGGGTAACCCTGCTTTAGCCGATGAGGTTGTCTCTCTTGTTAAACGTGTCAATATTGGGCTGGATCATGACTGGGGATTGGATCATGGCACATGGTCTGTCGTAAGACATATGTACCCCGAAGCTAAGATCCCCGTACTCCAATTAAGTATTGATTACACTAAACCGCCGCAATACCATTATGACCTGGCTAAAGAACTTTATAGTCTCCGTAAAAAGGGCGTGTTGATCATTGGGAGCGGCAATATGGTGCATAACCTTAGAATGGTCGCCTGGGATAAAATGAGCGAGCCGGGTTTTGGATTTGACTGGGCGCTGAAAATGAATGATACTTTTAAACAATTGATTAAAGGGGGCGACCCGTGGTCATTGATCAATTATGAAAGTTTAGGACGTGAAAGCGCACTTGCCATACCCACGCCGGAACATTATCTGCCACTTCTCTATTCCCTGGGGTTAAGAGGGAGTAATGACGATATTTTATTCTTTAATGATAAGGCATTGGCTGGCTCACTGACCATGACCTCCGTCAAGTTTGGCTAAGTAAAAAAACATAATGATATGAGCAATTTAAAAGGAAAACAATACAGATCACAGGTGCAGGCATGGGACTTGAATTGTCTATTGTTTTAATTTTAACTGAACCGTTTGTTTTACCATTTTTATAACTATGGTGAGCCAGGTAGCTAATACAAAAGGAAACGTTAGCACAGGCAGGTTCAAATGCCTCATTTGGACGGTGATCAGTACGGACAATACCACAGATATTAACGTCATTAAAACATCTTCCGACTTATTACCCCCAAAAGTAATACTACAAAGCAGAGCGTTATAACTCAGTAAGCCCAGATAAATATCACTTATAGGTTCTTTTAACTGGTAGGCCAGCATACCGCTTAACGCAATGCCAACAATAGCATAAATCGCGGCAATTGGGCGACTGATAAAAACACCAACCATAAAAAGGATTCCGGCCCAAATGTTACTTTGAAAAATCACTTGCCCGATGCCGTGAGAAAATAATGCAAGATAATTATTTGCATAAGTAACAAATGATACAGGCTGTTGCTGTATTAAAAATGGGACGTAGTGTAAAATACGTAATAGCAACCAGGTAACCAGGATGAACGGAAAAGTATAAGCGGGGACTTTTTTCGCGATAAATAGATGCTGTATGATAGTTGCCAATGCCGAGCCTACAAGAACTGCGATCCAAATTATAATAGTCGGCTGAAAAAAACATATTAATGCAACACCCACCAGCGTTGCGCTGAATCCATAGAGCCCGCTATTGATCTCATCTTCATCATATTTTAATAGCATTGCAGTAAAGGTTCCTATAATTACCGCTATAGCTGCGGCAAGTCCCATCATTAATGAACCGCAGCATATTCCCGCAAGAAAAAACAGACCCGTCCATACGCTATTCTGCAACATGATTTGCCCAATACCTTTAAAGAAAGGGGCTACCATATGTAAAAAGTTTTGCTTTTGCCCTGTCATTTGTTTGGTGTTGGGATTTAATAAGCGGTATATACTAAAGACTATTGACAGCATCGTAGTAACGCATATTTATTAAAATTAATGTCAGGCCGCAATCACATATATCAGTAAAGATGAACATAATAATTTTTTTTTACAGTTTAAGATAAATATAAAACGTATAAGGGTTTCGGCTGTAATAGTGAACCCATATACCTGTTTTTGGAGGTTATCTAAAATAGGAATTAAAGGACTTGGTTTGATTAAAAACAAAACCTGCAATCATTTGATTTAAAATTTTTTAGTGTGTTTTTAATACTGACCTTAGTTAGCCCGTGGAAATAAGAAACATCATTTCTTAAAAACATCATTTTTTTTCCTAAAACCGTTACCAATCTTTTTCAAGAAAACGGAACTTGTATCTTCAATTAAAACAGGCGATAACGCCGCTAATTATAGCAGTTTCCATGAAAATAGCAGGGCAAAAATTCAATTTCAATTTTGGAGAAAACGCAGTTTATCAATTGCATTTTAAAGATGAAAAACACCTGGATGTAACCGTCATCAAAGACTTTAGTTATCCCGCCGGGACTTTAAATCACTTTGAGATACAAATGACGGAAATAAGACCAGATGTATACATGATTACCTGGATTGAGCCGGATACAAAAAATACGGTTACTCACATTGATGATTTTGAAAAACATATTGCCTACACAAACATAACTGATGTTGGTTCAAAACAATTCTATAATCTAAAGGGAACCATCGAACCGCTGCCATAAAATATCTGAACATGAACGCCAGTCAACCAATTCAGCAGCGGCTAAAGGGAGGTATCAATTCCCAGGCCAACCATAAACAAAACATAATTATTTAACCATTAAACCCCGTAACATGAAAACAAATCAATCCATCAGGGCCATTATCCTGTTATTAACAGTAGCGATGACCGGCTGTTCTAACGGCAATAGCGGCAATTCTGCAGGCATGCAGGCAAAAATAGACTCCATGCAGAATGTTTTGAAAACAATGTCAGACACCCTGGAAAACCACCTGACAAAATTTGACACATTGGACTTTACCGTCTTCACCAGGCAAGAATGGGTTCGTTTTCACGAAACTCATTCAAAAGACATTGTCGTAACCTTTCCGGACGGCCATCAGACCAAGGGCCTTCCCAGGCATATCAAAGATATGGAGGCCATGTTTGTGTATGCTCCCGATACGAGAATTAAAGTACATCCTATCCGCTTTGGAAATAACACAGGAGAGTGGACCTGCGTTACCGGTGTAATGGAAGGAACATTTACAAAACCAATGCCATTGGGCAATGGAAAATTCATTCAGCCAACAGGTAAGTCTTTCAAAATTCCAATGTGTACTGTAGGGCACTGGAAAAACGGATTGATGATCGAAGAATCATTGTTCTGGGACAATAAAACCTATATGGACCAAATGGGATTGGGTAAATAATCATCAACTATTTTACCCATTACCGTTAAATTATTTTAACTAATTCATAAGCATATGAAAAAGATATTTTTCATCATCATAATTATTGCTTTTTGCGGCCGGTCATTTGCGCAAACCACCACATGGAAAGATGACCCTATGCATTCCAAACTAACATTTACGGTTACACATCAGGGGTTTTCATCTATTTTCGGATTGTTCCAAAAATTTGAAACTACCATTACCTCATCTAAACCTGATTTCAGTGATGCCCAGTTCGTGCTTTCTGCCGATATTTCTTCAATAAACACAGAAGTAAAAATGCGGGATGATGATTTAAGGAGCCCGCATTTCTTTGACGCGGTTAAATATCCTTTGATGACATTTAAATCAACTTTAATTGTGAACACAACAGGAATGAAGGATCGTTTTAAAGTAACCGGGGACCTTACGATGCATGGTGTTACCAAATCAGTAACAATGGATTTGTGGTTCAGGGGAACACATGAAGATGCTATGTCTAAAAAAACAAAATCCGGCTTCCAATTGACCGGAACCATCAACCGGTCTGATTTTAATATTGGGCCTTCTGACCCTTTTGATATCAGCACAGATGTGATGATCAGGGCAGATGGCGAATTTATTAAACAATAAAAAGAAATATCGGTTTTAAAAGTTAACCACAACGCTGCTATGGAAATCACCCAAATTAAAACCTTCAACAATAAAATGGACAGCTTTGTTGATAAGCTGCTTCCCGAACTGGAAGAGATCTATAAAGATATCCATAGAAATCCCGAGTTATCTATGCAGGAATTTCGCACGGCTAAAATCGCCTCGGATTATTTGACCAAATATCAATTCGAGGTTTCAACAGGCATAGGGGTAACTGGTGTGGTTGGCCTTATGAAGAATGGAGAAGGGCCTACAGTAATGCTTCGTGCTGACATGGATGCACTTCCCATTGCAGAGGCTACGGGGCTGCCTTACTCAAGCACAACAGTAGCCAGGGATGAAGAAGGGATAGAGGTGGGCGTGTCGCATGTATGCGGTCATGATCTGCATGTAACGTGGCTGATGGGTGCTGCAAGGTTATTTTCAGAACACAAAGACCAATGGAAAGGAACATTAATGGCCGTTTTTCAGCCGGGCGAAGAAGTTGGCCGCGGTGCGCAAGGTATGATAGATGACGGCATGATGGATCGTTTCCCAAAACCGGATATCATTCTCGGGCAGCATGTCATGGTCGGCGAAGCGGGCACGGTTAGGCATCGTAGCGGCGCTATACTATCCGCAGGCAATAGTCTTAAAGTTAAACTTTTTGGCCGTGGCGCACATGGTTCACAGCCACAAACATCAATTGATCCGGTGATCATGGCAGCGGCTACCACCATGCGCTTACAAACCATTATTTCGCGCGAGATAGCGCCGATAGAAAATGCAGTGCTAACCATAGGGGCATTGCAGGCCGGTACCAAAGAGAATATTATTCCTGAAGATGCTACCATAAAATTGAATATCCGCACTTTTGATGATGGCGTCAAGGATCATATACTTTCGGCGGTTAAACGGATCTGTTGTGCGGAATGTGCTGCATCCAATGCACCAAGAGATCCCGAATTTACCACGATAGACAGCTATCCTATGACTGTGAATGATGCAATATCTACTGCGAAAGTAGCCGAAGCCTTCGATGCACAATTTGGCAATAAATCATTTGAATCACAGCCGGCTTCTGCCAGTGAAGATTTTAGTGTTTTTGGGACGAGTTGGAAAGTGCCTTATGTTTTTTGGTTCGTTGGCGGAACAGACCCCAAAATATATTCGGATGCGATAAAAAACAACCAGCTGAATTCTATACCCAGCAATCATTCGCCCAAATTTGCGCCGGTAATCAACCCAACGTTAAAAACGGGTTTACAGGCGATGATGACAGCCGCTGTAGCCTGGTTGAATTAAACTGCTGCCCTCAAGATGGAAAGACTGCATTTTCTATACAATTTTCTTGACCTGGCAGGTACGTTTGTTTTTGCCATAAGCGGGGCGGCCGCCGCAAAGCAGCGGGGCCTGGACCTGTTCGGGATCTGTGCTATTGCGTTTATGGTAGCTTGCGGTGGCGGGATCATCCGCGATCTTTGTATCGGGGCTATTCCACCCGCTGGATTAACGAACTGGCATTACCTGGTAGCGGCCATTATTGCTACAGGAATGACCATTGGTTTATATCCTTTGGTGCAGCGGCTTAACCAGCCCGTGATATTTTTCGATGCATTGGGCTTATCATTATTTGCGGTTACCGGCGCGCAAAAAAGTTTGGCCTACGGCCATAATGCGGAGGTTGCTGTTCTTTTGGGAATTACCACAGCCGTTGGCGGTGGGGTATTGCGCGATATTTTACTCAACCGCGTCCCTGCTATCCTGGAAAAAGAAATTTATGCATCAGCGGCACTTATCGGGGCTTTAATTGTGGTTTTAGGGGATCATTTAAAATGGCTGTCAAGCGATTGGAACTCCATCATTGCTTTGATCATCTGCTTCAGCTTACGCTTATTGGCGCTACGTTATCATTGGAACCTGCCCGTTTATTCAAATGAGAAAACCGAGCAAAACTGAAAAACAGGCCTGTCGATGCGGTGTCTTTGATATTTGGTTAACATTATCAAGATGCAATAATGATCAGCACCGATGTTTGTTTCATCCAATCAGTTAATATTACATTACAAAAAAAGAAACGAATAAAATGAACAAACCAACAGTACCTACCAGTTCTTCTCATAACAAACAATTGAAGAAAATACGGAAGAAAGCGACCGAAATGACTAATATATTTTTATGTTGCAAGCAGCGGTATGACACGTTTACCGATCAATTCAATAGATTTTAGGAGTTGCTCATGGGTCAATCCAGCGTTATCCATCTGGAAAGTGAACCTGTCGATACCACCCAAGGCTTCGCTATGCCTTATTAATTTTTCAACCACTTGTTCCGGTCCGCCAACAACCAATACACCTTTGGGTGCAACCAGGTTGTCAAATTGTAGCCTCGTCACCGGTGGCCACCCGCGTTCTTTTCCCAGCTTTGTCCAAAGTTCGGCATAACCGGGGTAATAATCCGCGATGGCTTGTTCATCGGTCGTTGCCACATATCCGGGAGAATGTAAACCGACTTTCAACTCCTTCGGCGTAAAACCAGCCCGCTCACCTGCTTCTCTGTACAGGTCGATCAATGGTCTGAACCTATGCGTTTCCCCACCGATCACCGCCACCATTAAGGGTAATCCCAAAGTTCCGGCACGGGCAAAAGATTCGGGGGTTCCCCCCACGCCTAACCATATTGGTAATTTTCCCTGTAGGGCCCGGGGGTAAACAGGCAGATCATTCAAAGGAGCCCGGAATCTGCCCGACCACGTAATGAATTCGTTGTCTCTTATTTTTAATAGCAGATCGAGCTTCTCTTTAAAAAGCGCATCGTAGTCATTTAAATTAAAACCAAAAAGCGGATAAGCTTCAATTGACGAGCCACGCCCAACAACCATTTCCGCCCTGCCTTTAGCAATCAGGTCGAGAGTGGCAAAGCTTTGGTAAACCCGCACAGGATCGGCAGCGCTTAAAACGGTAACGGCACTAGTCAAACGGATGCGTTTGGTGCGCGCGGCAGCGGCGGCCAGGATCACGGCGGTGGCGGAATCCAAAAACTCTTTTTTATGGTGTTCGCCAATCCCAAAAACATCCAGGCCGGCCTGATCAGCGACTTCAATTCTATCCAGCAGTTGTTCCATTGCATCCACGCTGCTCAGCTCGTTGCTCCCATACATCGCAGATGCAAAACTATCTACTCCAATTTCCATATCATTTTGCTTATAGTTGTTGTAACATTAAATTCAAAGTTCCACTTTCTCAATTGCTCTATTATACGCTGACAGAACCGCACCTTGCTTATTTACTGACTTCAGCTTAAATTCTTTCTGCAATGTATGCGGCAACTTCCGCCAGCCTGTTACTAAAGCCCCATTCATTATCATACCAGGATGCGACAGAAAGCAAGCCCTCCTGTTTTACAGTAAGCTTCATGTCCATGAGCGATGAATGGGTATCTCCTACGATCCTTGCTGAAGTCCATTCATCTTCCAACACATCCATTACGCCTATAAGCTCTCCCTTGGCAGCTTTTCTAAATGCTTCATTAACTTCTTCAGCAGAGCATGCTTTAGTGGTGATCAGGTTAAGTTCTGCTATACTTCCTGTCCTGGTCGGAACCCGGTATGCTTTCCCTGTAACTTTGAGGTCGCTCCAAATAAACTTTAAGGCTTTCGCAGCGCCTGAAGACGACGGAATAATATTTTCCGCTGCCGCCCAGGAGTCGCGCCGGTCAGGCATCGGCTGGTCAGTTAAAGATTGTGAATTGGTATATGAATGAACGGTGGAAAATAAGCCATACTCGATGCCAAATGCCTCTTTAATAATCTTTATCGGTGCTGCCAGTGCATTAGTAGTACAGCTACCCATACTCACGATATAGTGCTTTTGAGGGTCAAAATTATCTAAATTTATTCCCTTGAGCAGCACGGCATCGCAATCGTCCAGTGTTTTGCTGGGTGCGCTGACTAAAACATACTTAGCTCCGCGGTCCAAATGAGACTGAGCGCCTTCACGCCTGGTGGCCCGGCCCGAACAGTCAACAACCAGTTCGACACCCAATTCCCCCCAGTTCGGAATGCCATCTACAGAATTCACATAGGGAATTTCACGTTCATCCAGCACGAAACCCTGTTCGTTGGTGCTCACAGACCCCCGCCAGCGGCCATAGTTAGTATCAACGCTGAACAATACTGAGAGCGTTTTAACATCTTTTACATCTGCAACGGCTGCCGGCACGAAAAGGTTCCGGTCCAGGCTGATACGCAAAAATTGGCGGCCAATTCGGCCAAAGCCATAAACTGCAATTTTTTTCATGGTTGATTTTTTTAAATCATTATGGTTTCATTAGCATAAAAGTCAAATTAAGGTTCATGTTCTATGTATTTTTAATAATAAGCCCGTTTTATAGATTTTGTTTTCTATTGATTTTACGAACCAACAACCAAAGATAATTTAAGATTTACCCGGATTTTGAACAGCAATCCAACATAGATTAAGCCGTTTTAAATTTCTAAGTAATCCACTATAAAATTAAACAACAGTTCAGTGATCTCCGACTTGATCTCTTTCCTTGCATTAGGGTTGATGGTGACTTCCACTTTTGAGGTACTGCACACGATTGTGTACATTACCGGAAGGGAAATTACCCTTACCCTGATACCATAGGTATCCGCTGTTTTGTCTACCTCAAGGTTATAATTTGCATCCAGTTTTTTTAGTTGCTCAGCAAAATCACTATTTAGTTTTTCCTCAAAAGGGGTATAGGACTTATTTTTCAGGTTAGGTAACCTGAATTTAAAAGTGCTCATGGTGACAAACATTTTTTCGGGTAGTGTAAGCTCATACCAAAAGCTATCGTATAAAGGAGAAATTTTCATCCATACACCTTCAAGACCTTGTCCGAAGCGATAATTTTGAGTAATATCTCCATAAATTCTGAACCAAACCTTTTTACCGCTATCATAAAAATCATCAAGATCCTTAAAAGCTTGTTCAAGCTTATCTAATTGATATTCTTCATACCCGGATTGGCTGAAGTTGTAATCCTTGTTATTTTTTAAATTATCCCTGTATAATTTTATCTCCCTTAAAATAAGATCAACTTTCTTCTTGTAGGCAACAATTTCCAGCGTGGTAAATTTATCTTCCATATTCAAATTTAGCGTATTAAAGCTAACGACTCGTATAGCAGCTGCCTATTTATCACTTTCTGAAAAATGCAAGCTCAGTCGGAAGAACAGGAAATAAGACGGTTTGCCGCTGCGAAAAATTCATTTTATTACTTTTGCTTTCTACACTGATGGAAACCTTCCATCAATTGTGATAAGGTTTAGGTTGAAAAGTTCCGGCGGCGAACGTTCGGGATTTTTCTTTTTCAGGCAAACTTAGATGAATTGCCAATTTTAATTCGCTTCGTTGGCACCTCCCCGCTTAGCACCCTATTAATATCCTCGTAATTGTAATACAGAATGCCCCCGATCTTTGTAAACGGAATTGTCCCGTTATCCCTTAATGTTTGGAGCGTATTATCTGCTATCTTCAGCAGGTTCTTCACCTGATAAGTTTTCAGCCATTTCTTAGGTTCTTCAAATGTCTGGCCTAACATTCCCCTGATCTGATTTAGCAGGCTTTTTCCAAATCCCTGCAAGTCCTCTTTAGTGATAATTTCTGCTGCCATAGCTTTAATTTTATTTTAGTTCATTTCAGTTGTTGTACGTAGTTGATTCCCTATGAAATCAATAACTTGATACAAATTTGCTTTAAACAGCATCAGATTTAATCCGAGACTATCCGACTCGGATATCAGTTTTTTTAAAGGGGATCGATTTTAATACCTGCAATTAATCTTGAATGCGAAACTTTTTTCCATTTCGGTAAATGAAAGAATGAATCAAAAGGAGGGTATTTAAATGGACATGGCCGACCGTCTGTGCCGTTGATTCGGCTTCCTAACTTCTTGACATCCAATCAACACTCTTTTTTAGTTCTGTGCTTATATTTGCATATTAAAGATTTTTACATATCCTTTCTACCGCAGGCCCCGGCAACTTTGCTGAAATCTCTTAGAGAATCATTTCTGCTTTTCGCGTATTCTAAGGCACTAAATCTTTAGCATTCACTTAAAAAAATATTTTCATAAATGAGGCAACTTAAAATTAGTGAGTCGATCACCAATCGTGAGACGGCGTCGTTGAATCAATATTTGTCAGACATTGCAAAGATTCCGATGATTACACCACAGGAAGAAGTGATCTTGACTCAAAAAATCAGGGAGGGAGATCAGGCTGCGTTGGAAAGATTAACAACTGCAAATTTGCGGTTTGTGGTTTCTGTCGCAAAACAATACCAAAGTTCCGGCCTGACATTAGGCGACCTGATCAATGAGGGCAACCTTGGCCTGGTCAAAGCGGCAAAGCGATTTGACGAAACAAAGGGATTTAAATTTATATCGTATGCCGTATGGTGGATCCGCCAGTCTATTTTGTCGGCTATAGGCGAACAATCGCGAATGGTACGGTTACCGTTAAATAAGGTGGGCGATCTTTCTAAAATCTCTAAAGCCGCTTCTAAATTGGAGCAGGTTTATGAAAGGCAGCCGACTCCCGAAGAATTGGCTGAAGATTTAGAAACGACAGCTGAAAAGGTAAGCAATTCATTGGCGCACTCAGGCAGGCATTTATCGTACGACACACCTTTTTCAAGCGAAGAAGATGGTACTTTGCTGGATGTATTACAGAGCGCAGAGCCTGGAACAGACAAGGAAATGATGAACGAATCCCTCAGTATCGATGTATCGGATACCATGCGTGTACTTGGTGAAAAAGAAAGGGAGGTTTTAGAACTGTTTTTCGGGTTGAAGAACCAGCACGCACATAGCCTCGAAGAGATTGGTGATAAGTATCATCTTACCCGCGAACGTGTAAGGCAAATAAAAGATAAGGCGTTGGAAAGGCTGCGTCACAGTACCCGTTCAAGAACGCTGAAAACTTACTTGGGATAATCTTCTGCACAAATGCATTCAAGGTCATAATACATACAATATAAAAAAAATTGCATGATTTTTGTTTAACTGCATTAATTTTGAGTTTAAATGAACCTTTTGAGGTCATTTAAGCCATAATAAGTTCTTTAAAATCAACCGTTTACCTTGTTATTAGGCGACCTGAACCAAAGGTTCCCAATAGGTCACCGATAAGGTCACTTTTTGGGCAAAATTTCATCCAGTCCCAAAAGGCCCAGAACCCTCGGCCCCATATAGATGAGGCCATTTGAGGTGCTTTGATATCAACCGAAATCCAGGTGTTCAAATAGCCAGAAATTTGATTAGTTTTGAGCTGTTTTAAGTTCAAATTATACCGTACTAGCTAATTGAATACCATTTAGTTAACGTTAATTTGTGGCTAAATTAGTGATTAGAAACAGGTCACCGAATAGGCCACCTGGGTGAGTCATAAAGCCTGCGTAGTTATGCGGTTTTTTGCACAAAAAAACGCTTAAATCATTTTGATTTAAGCGTTTTAAAAGGCTTTGAAGACCTTTTAGCGGAATGGACGGGTCATGAACCTCGGCCATAACTACCTCATTCACTGTATACTATGTTACCTGTTTATCAAGTACTTTACGAATCACGCAATAGGAATTTTATGACTCTAAATCGTTGGTTAAATATACTAATTTTCGACAATTTTTTAAAAATCAAGAAAGATTTTTACAAATATTCTGGTTAACATTGAGTCGGCGCATATGTATTAACCGGCGAACTAGCCGCACATGCTGAATATTTCCAAGCGGCATTTGCAAATTATGAAGACGAATTGTAAGAATTGAGTAATTTATATAAAACTACAGCCCTGATTTTCCGGCGCTATGCTTATTAGAAAGCGCTGCGGAATTCAGTTGGTGTTTGTTGTGTTTTCGACTTGAATAAGCGGCTGAAAGATTGTGGTGATTTAAAGCCCAATTGATAGCAATCTCCGATATAGAGTAGGAAGTTGTCGAAATTTTTTCCTGGGCTAACATGATTAACCGGTCATGTAAAAATTGTTGTGTGCTTTGTCCTGTTGAACTTTGAATCAATCGGCTTAAATAGTTAGGTGATAAATGCAGTTTATCACTTAAGTACTTCACAGTTGGCGCACCATTAAAACTCAGTTCCGGGTCCTGCAGGCATTGGTTCAGTAGCGCTTCAAATTGAATTAAGATATGATGCCCTTCTTTCCTGGTCAGGTTTAACTGCGTTTCCTGATAAAATCGGTTGGCATAAGCGAGCAATAGCTCTACTTGCGCGGCAACAATGTCCTTAGTGTGATCGAAAATCAATCGATGCTGTTCTCGTTCAATTTGCTGAAAAATAGCAACGATTCTCTCTTCTTCATCAGGATTGAGTGGTAAAACCTGATTGAATTCATAATTGAAATAATCATATTGTCTCATCTTTTTGGCAAGCGATGTGTTCCATAAAAAGTCACGATGGATGAGCAAAAGCCAGCCGTTATTGGTTACGTTATCCGCATTGGAATCAATGGTTAATACTTGCTTGGGAGCCATAAAATGCAGAAATCCGCCAGTTCCATTCATGTCCTGTTGTCCATATCGAATTTTTGTATTAACATCTTTCTTTAATGCGACTATATAAAAATCACGAATGATCGAGGTTCTTTCATTGTATGGCTTCCACAAAATATTTTCTAGTCTTACAACGCATAGTGAATTATAGGGCGGATTGGGAAGACCAGCAACTTTACAAAATTCGGTAATCGTATATATGGATATTTTTCTGACCATTTTTTCAAATATCAGATTTTGCTACGACATAGCAAGATTTTGCCATCCTTAGATTCATTTTCCTCTTCACCTTTGTTGTAAACAGAAAATAAAACCATGGCTACTGAAAACTGGGTATCAGATCCCGCACATAGTGAACTTTCTTTCAAGATCAGACATTTAATGATTAGCAATGTAAGCGGAGTATTTAAGGATTTTAAAGTGACAGCGATTACACTAAACGATGATTTTAGCTCGGCACACATCACTCTTAAAGCGGCCATAGCATCGCTTTCCACGGATAATGAGCAGCGGGATAAACACCTACTAAGCGCAGATTTTTTTGATGAAGCAAGCTACCCCGAATTAAAATTCCAATCCACTTTTATCGAGCAATTGGATAAAGAGGAATTTAAGATCACCGGAGACCTTACAATGAAGGGAGTTACCAAGGCTGCGAGTTTACAAGTTGAGTTTGGCGGCTTAATAAGCGATGAAAGGCATGGAACTAAAGTCGGTTTCACCATAACCGGGAAACTCAATAGATTAGACTGGGGTATCAATTTCAACCGTGTGCTGGACACCGGCGGTGTCGGTTTAGGAGAAGAAGTAAAAATATTCGGCGAACTACAAATGTTAAAGCAGGATCAAAACAAAATGGCATGATCAAGTCAGATGTAGCGTTTAATTCGGCATTATCCTTAGTCCAAGAGTTTTACGAAACAATGATTCACAAACACAGGTCAGGCTGAACCGTTTAACGGCTAAAATTTGTAACAATACGAAACCATAAAGGAATGTTCGCGGTTGCCATGACCGAGTAATAAAAAATAGCTGTTCACTGATTCTACAAAGAAGTCGCCTCGCTTATTTGTCAGGGTAGGCGAAATTATTGGCTTAATTTGCACCGTAATCTTCCATGACTGGGCAGAATTCGAACCGTTTAATAGGACGATTAAAGCTTTTGATTGAAGGTAAAATCATATAAGTGCTTCATTTATTACCAAGTCTGTAGCAGACATGATTGCTTCTCTTTCAGGCAAACCTAATGCCTATGCTATCTGGGGGGAAAATGGGAATTGGAGCACCGAAAATCTCAGTTACTAGCGGCAATGTTCCATATTTATTCTTTTTGGGATATTTCAGCAATTATTTTTTCCCTTTGGCATGCCCCACAAAGCCATTTCATCGATGATAGGTTCTAAGCAACGGCCATAGCTGGTCAACTCTTAATCAACCGTAACGGGTTTAGTATTCACCACAGTTCGTGTCATTAAACGCCGTTTATCTCTAGTCCTGCAGTTCTTTGTAAAGCGTTTTGGTTAAACCAAGCCATGATTTCGCCCTGCGAAAACGGCTTGGCGGAATACCTGGACCCGATACTTTATTTATTCAGCATATCCTTAGAAGATCAGAGCCAAATAAATGGCCAAAGGATTACAGGATTAAAAATATTACTGCGATTATACTTATAAAATTTAATAATGGAGGTAAGTAGCCGGCGAAAGATGGCCAGGCTGTATTTTCAACTCGCATTATTAACGGGTTTCCCCAAAAACTGTAAATCCGCATTATGCTGTACCTGTAATAAAAACAGACATATTAAACGTCAGATATTAGACTCCTACGATCATTTGGCTTGGCCATTCTTCCATTTTAATCAAACTAAAACAGCAAAAATTTTGATCAATTCGATTTTCATTACTTACGCGGACCCTGTTGTCGGATTAAATAAAATGAAAGAATAAGTTAGTCATTTATTATAGTTAAAAAACTAAATTATCGTCTTGTAATTAAATTCCATTTTTATACATTAGTGAATAAATCATATATATGAGAAAAACAGCATATTTTTTAATCACATGTACATGCCTGATTGCTATGACAGGCCATGCTCTGGCCCAGGATACAAATGCGATGAAGAAAGCGAGGGATTTCATGACACCGGGAGACATGCAGAAAATTCTCGCAGCTGCTGATGGTAAGTGGTCGGAGGAAATAAGTTTGTGGATGACTCCCGGCCAGCCTTCTAAAAGCACCGGTACAGTGGAATATAAAATGATACTCGGAGGGCGTTATCAGCAAGGCAATATTACTGGTTCTTTCGGCGGTATGCCCTATGAGGCGGAATCAATAACAGGTTACGACAATTTGAAGAAGTTGTTTTTCAGCTCTTATGTAGATAACATGGGCACGGGTGTATTAAACATGGAAGGCACCTACGATGCCGCTACGAAAACGATTACCCTTAATGGTACAGAGCAGGACCCGATGACCGGAAAAGACATGAAAATACGCGAGACCCTTAAAATGTTAGATGACCATACCCAGTTAACCTCGATGTATGACATCACTGGTGGTCAGGAAATTAAGATGATGGAGATAACATTGAAAAAGATGAAATAATTGGCAACAATAAACCTGATTGATGACATAGTTTTGAAGCTAAAACCCATCAGGGAACAGGATAAGTTCATTCTTCCGTAGTTTAGTATCTGCTCACTAATTCTGATCTAATAATTAACCCGGATTAATTAAGAGGAACTGTTAATTCTTATATATAATCAATAATATCCTTGCTAATATTGTTGTTTTGATTATATTCATGCCATGTGGCTTATCAATATAAAAGTTAAACTTACTGTTTTTAAATAGCTTAAAACTATTATTTCCCTCTAATCGCCAATGTTTCATTGCCTATTCGCGAAGTTGCAAAATAATAGACCCGCAGAGCTGCTTGCATGCTCAGAATGGGAATAGGGGACTGAATTTCCAGCTGCAACATTTCTCTCAACCGCATTTTGCATATTCTCTTCCAAAAAAGGTAAATCTTTAATCAATACCTGTGAAGTAATCGGGCTCAGGTCGGTCTTAAGTTCAAAAAAACGTTTTGCATCACCATTAGGGACGCCATGATGTCCTCTCGCCAGCGCCTTCTCATGAGGTCGAGTTCATCTTGTACATCACGATAAAAAATATTTTTCTCTTGATCTTTCATTTCAGTATCCTAAAAGATACCATAACATTAAAAACTATAGGATCGTTTAACCGTGAGATTTCACTTATACCAAGCAAGAATTCCCAATCATAGTTGCAATGTTAATATTCCAAAACAACAGAATAATTGAAAGTCGATTTTAGGCAAAGTTCTTAAGGGCACACATAGTATTAAACTTTTCTATATTATTAATTAAATTTCTACTTAAATTGGACAAATTATTGCAATATTATCATGTTCTATTAATTAGACCAGAGCTAAATCAGCGTCATAACCAACTATCTTTCAGCAGTCAATTTTAAAGAAAGCAACCACTTATCCAATGAAGCATCGAGGCCGATCTGTAATTTATGGGTCATTAAATTAACTAACCAACCTTGAAAACTTTCTTTAACATCAACCCTTGTAAATCCTCCGGCAAGTGGCGTAAAGGTCCATGTATGAATTGCAAATATTCCCAATGCAGGGCCAGACCAAACAATTTTCGAATATGGGTCAGCCACTTTGATATTTGAGCGAATAGATAGACCATTCGACTTCCAAGTAAATGAATTACCTGGTTTAAAATCGCCCTTCATCAATGGACTTTTAAGATCACTCTCCCAAGACTCCCATTTATTTACATCAATTAAAATTTGATATACCTTTTTAGTATCAGCATGGATGGTAATAGTCTTGATGGATTGAACAGGTGCATTTGTATTGTAAACAATTGCCTGATTAGGATAAGAACTAAAAACCTCCAAACCAACTATAATCGTAATTACAGCTATTACAATAACTACCGCTACATAAATAATTTTTAATATCATTTTTTTATATACTTAATTTTTTTATAAAATACATTCCCGGGAACACGAGATTCTTTGTTTCAAGTGTGACAAATGGTCATAAACTTACCAAAAATGCTTCGTACTTAAAGTGGTATGCCAAAACCCGTCTGAGTACTTCAATCCGGTACCAATCGCTCTGTCCATACTAGCATGAGCCAACAATATAATACCGGCTACCATGAGATTTCGGTTACCTTTTGCCAATCCATAACACCCTATAGCAATTCCCAAGCCTTTAAAGTGCACGATGTTGTAGGAAACAGCACCCACTGCCGGATTAATGAGGTATCCCACCCAGCTCAAGTCTGGTAACATAATTAATATTGGGAACCACCACCATTTAATATCCAAGCGTGAGAATAAAAACATGCATCCCAGCAGTACAGTAAATTCCTCAAGTTGAACTAAGAGAGTCAAATTCATATAATTGTTTTAAAGGTTGAAATAAGTCACAATGTCATTGGTAAGATTTTTCGGTCTAAACTTACAATTTCCTTCTATTGCTGGATTGTTTTGAAGTTGCTATCAAATCTTCAATCCAGTTTAAGACTACACCGCTTGATTTATCTATGGCACCGACATGACAATGCTCTTCTGCAGAGTCCGCCCATCCCAATTTGATATAAGTTGCCAAAGAGCCTAATGCACCGGCTAAAAGTTCAGGCTGCCCTGCAAAAACATGATCCTCTTCGGCTTCAAGTACCAGCACAGGGCATTGAATTTTTTGGTAAATATCTTTTAGCGTAAAAGTTTGGGTCTTTTGCATAAATTCATACGGCGTTTCAGCTTTAAATGACCAGCAACCCTGCTCTATAGCCCACCGAAGATTAGTATTATGTTGCTTAGCACCGTTGATCATTTCATTATATTCCTCAGCTTTACCTTCCTCAAGCAGTTTTCTCGCTGGGGGTGGAGTATCATTGATAAAAGCTTGGTGAGCATCAAATATACCATCAACGCAGACTGCAGCGAATAGTCGATGCTCGAATGCAGCACTTCTTGGAATTAAAAATCCGCCGAATGAGTAACCCAATAAGACCAGCTTTTCAGCATCGATTTGCGGGTGAACGGAATAATGATCAATAACGGGTGTAACGACTTTTTCCCATTCAGTAATGAATCCAAGATTTTGTTCCCTTAAAACCGTTGGCTGACCCGGACCTTCAAAAGTTATTACATTAAAACCCCGCTCCAATGCAGCAAAACCAAAAGCATGCAGCATCTCTTCCTGGCTTCCATCGTATCCATTACATAAAAGTAACGTCGGGCGACATTGAAGATCATTCTTAGCCTGGTAAAAAATGGTTGGTATTTTCAAACTTGGAGTTTCGACGGTATATCGTACGCCCGGAACTTGCATCCTGGAAATAGCCTCATCAAAATAATAGGTTTGTTTCGCCCAAAAACTCTTTATTCGCGGATCTTCTAAGTTTCCATGTAGGAAAAAATCAGCAGCGCGATAATAGCTGGCTATCCTGAAAAAAGCGTTGCGCTCGGTAACGGGATGTTTGCCTTGTTGAGTATCTGCAACAAGGTAATCCGCGAGTGCTTCAAATTCTTTTGCCCAACTTTCGAAATCACCGGGGATAAGTTTTTCCGCAACTGTAAGAAGTTCCCCTACATCTGCACCATAACTGCGGCTGGTACCCAATACTCGCAACAATTCAAAATGAAATGTTTTGTCTGTACTTAACTGTAACATACATTAATAATTTCTATAGGATGATTTTAATTATTTATATAAATGAATTGACTTAAACTATTGCTATTTTGCTTTCCTCTCAGAGTAAAGGCGCTATAATTCCAGCCGTCATGTTTTTGAGTAACGTTTCATTAATTTTATTCATATTTTGGATTTATGGATCTGAATTTTTAGTAAAATGGAAATTATAAATTCGCAAATTCTCGCTTTTTATAAGTAGAATCTGGCGTTATTAGGTACCCCAAACTTTTACAAATTCAGAGTGACATGTTTTATCTGTACCTACTGTGACATATATCGACTTTTTATACAAATAAAGCGACTTAAAAAGTTGGTGTGATTAAAGAATCTTGTCCAATTATTGGATTATTTAAGCTATCAATATTAAAAAAATATGTTTGCGTCCTTTATCTTAAATTATATTTGTGATCTGCATCTGAAATATTGACTGGGTCAAAACCCTTGTCTAATTCTCTTAGCATTCAGTTCAAATATGAGTAAATTACAAATTAACAAACTTGCGGACCGCTCTCATATCGGATTAGATATGCTTCACGTTAATTGTGAAGAGGCTTATTTTTTCCTGGAAAATCTCCCTGTTCACCGGGATGATAATTTTGTATTTATCTTCATGGAAAAAGGTTTGGCAACATTGACTGTTGATTTTGATCACGTACTACTTCAAGAGCGGCAGGTGTATTTTATGTTGCCAGGACAAGTCCATCATAATATCAAGAGCCGTGGATGTGTAGGCTGGTCAATTGCGATCAGTCCTCCACTTGTAAATAATAATTTTAAACAAATTTTTGAACTTCAGCATCAAAAGCAAAAACCATTGCAAATATCTGCGGAGATATTTGACCAATGCGAAAAATTGCTTAGTGTACTTTATGCGAACTTCAGATCAGAGCAAACAAATGACTTTCATTTGCAATTCATTCATTCACTTCTAAACGCTCTATTAGCGATCTATGCACGGGAGTTTAAGGATAGTATAAGCACCCAGGATCAAACTTCCAGGTTTTTTCAGATTTCACAGCAATTTAGGACAGAATTAGGCAGGAACATAATACACGAGAAAAATCCCTCAGCCTACGCGGAGAAATTACATTTATCCGAAATTTACCTGAATAAAGCTGTGAAAGCAACAACGGGATTTACAGTATCTTATTGGATCCTTCAGGAAGTAATGATTCAAGCTAAAAGACTCCTTTACTATAGTAATTTAAGTGTTAAAGAAGTTGCATACGAAATAGGATTTGAAGACCATACCTATTTTTCCAGGCTCTTTAAAAAAACAAATCAGATCACCCCAATAGAATTCCGGAAACAGTATTTAAAATAAGTATTTTATATTTTTTAAGCGGAATCATTACCATTTTAATTTAATAAATTACCCTCCGTTGGGACAGGCCTCCAAGCTTCGGGTAATGGGCTTGACAATTTTGAGATTGCGGGAGATGATAAAGTTTACGTGCCGGCGACCGCCAAACTATCAGGAAATAAAGTGATTTTGAGTAGTCCTTCCCTGATACACCCAGTATATGCGCGGTGCGCGTGGAGCGACAGCAGTTCCGCTTCTCTATTTAATAAAGAGGGATTGCCTGCCGCGACATTCACGTCGGAAAAGTGAATCGAAAATTGTCATTTATAGTTTTTATGAAAAAATATTTTATTGTCGCTTTATTTATTGCTTGCTGTTTAAATGCTACGGGGCAAACACTTCACAAAAATAGCGGAAAACAGCTACACGAAATAGTAGGCAGGTCTGTACCGGTAGAAGACGCTGAATCTGTTTTCGATTCGGCATTCCGGGTAAAATCCGTTTCAATACTGTCGCAAAAAGAAATTGAGCATACCATAGCTCCTTTAGCCCTTGTGCGTAATGCTAACGGGAAATTGGCGGTAATGGCGAAAGACGACAAAGGAAAAATGCAGCCGTTTTATATGCGGGGTATTGAAACCGGCTTTTGGGACACGAGGAAAGACACTACCGATTATGACCGGGTATTTGAAACCTACCACAAAATGGGTGCTAACGCCTCGATGTTCCTGATACATTGGAGTGATATAGAACCAGCGGACGGAAAATTTGATTTTTCTTTTACCGATAAGATCCTGGAAAAAGCGCAAAACCACGGCGTAAAAATAGTCTGGGTGCTTTTTATGCATGAACAATTTGATATGCCTTTTTTGCCTCAGCCCGAAAAATTATGGATGTATAATTTTGATACCCGGAATGGGGCCAATTACGCCATACAGTGGGTTAAAGACAAGAATGGTGATATTATAAAAGATATTGCAACACAAAGGCAGAAGAAATATAGCGAGATAATGCCCTGTTATGCAAACCCCGCTGTTTATAGCCGAATAGTCAGGATGCTTGGCCGGCTTGGGGCTCATTACAAGACTTCATCATCGGTGATCGGGGTGCAGATCGGGAATGAGGAGCACATCAGCTACCAGGGAGAAGATGCGGACTTCAATCCCTATACCTTGGCCTCGTTCGAGCGTTGGAAAAAGCTGACCAGCGACACCTCATGGACAAGCTTTAAATTAGCCATTGTAAAACTATGGTGGTCCAGGTTTACTACCGCCTATCATTTGCAGGAGCCCTATAAACTTACCATGCTTAATCCTATTGGCGGCGGCCCCGAAAAGGGAGAGACCGGTATCATCAACCGGAGCGGTACCAATGCCACCACCTTTCGTGACAGTAAAATAGATGTAATCGCCACCATGTTTTACGGAGTATCTGCTACCAAAATCTGGAATAACCTCGACCAGGTCTATAAAGCCAATAATACCTTTAGTTATCCTACCCGTTTGCCGATTTTGATGAGTACGGAAATTGGCATAGGCAGGTTAAACACTTTACCCTATACCCAGGAGTTTATGATCAATTTCCTTGAGCGGGGCTCGCAGGGATTTTCAGTCTACACCTACGGGAATATGGCCAACTCAAGAGGCGTAATAAACGTAAATGGCGAATTTTACCGGAAGTTCATGGCTATGGTTAAAGCGAATGAGGACATCATCTGGCCAGGTTTGCCCGGCACGGGGGACAATATTTCAATAACGGCAACCAGTGGCGGGGCGAAGATCAGTTGCCTGCATTATGGCAATAACGCAACCCTCGGAATTTTGCATTTCCCGGATGCAGTGGACGATAAAACCACCGAAAGCAAAGCTGATGTACCGGTAGAAATAATGGTTAATAAACCGGGGAAATATACCATCGAAATATATCAGGACGGTGTTTTGGCTGCCTTGCACAAAGAAGACATGACCGGGTTTAAGGGGAAATCGATCTTGATCAACCTCTCCAACAAAGCAGCCGCTTTTATTAAAGTTAAAACGATAGGTTTAAAATAGATGATTGGTAGAGCGATATACCGCGTAGTATTCACGTTCGAGGATATTTTTGTAGCTGTAAACTTCATGGAACACGGGTGATTTCTTATACCCAACAAATGTAGCCCTGCAGCCTTCATAGCGTATTTATCAGGTATACCGGAAATTTCGTTAACTACCCGCAGTCTGAACAAGGACCAGAATACTCGTTTGCCATTGATACCTATGGTGACAATGGCTCAACCAAGGGAAAAATCAACTAAGCATCAGTTTTTTTTTATACTAAATCGCATATTGAATTAGGATTATGAATTTTTTGAACATGAACCGCCGCGATTTTGTGCGACGCACTTCCCTGCTTACAGCATCGGGGTTTTTCTTTAGTAAATATGCCGGCGCCTGCGACCAAAAGTTTGTCGTCGCCGATACGGTTTTCGGGAAAGTAAGGGGCATTGAAAGCCGCGGGGGCATTAAAATTTTTAAAGGTATACATTATGGTGCCAGTACGGCCGGTGCTAACCGCTTTATGCCCCCTGTTGATCCGGAAAGTTGGACGGGTGTTCGTGATGCATTGGAATACGGGCACCGCGCGCCGCAAAGTGCGCCACCAAAAAACGATCATGGTACAACCGGCACAATTACGACCACGCCGCCAAAAACCCCTTATCCTTCTATCTTTACGGCATTGGAAGTGCCTGGTAATAAATTTACCGGCGAGGACGAGGACTGCCTGGTGCTTAACATCTGGACACCTGGTTTAAGCGATAGCCGCAAGCGGCCGGTGATGTTCTGGCTGCATGGCGGAGGATTTAGCTCGGGCGCGGGCTCAAACACCGGCTGGGACGGCACCAATCTCTGCCTGCGCGGCGATGTGGTGGTCATCACCATCAATCACCGTCTTAACGTAATGGGCTTTGCCAACTTCAGTGCCTTCAGCCCGGATTTTGCCTCATCAGGCGATAACGGTATGCTGGATATTGTGCATGCCTTGAAATGGGTGCGCAAAAATATATCCAACTTTGGCGGCGACCCGAATTGCGTCATGATCTTCGGGCAATCGGGCGGTGGCCAAAAATGCGAATCGCTGCTATCCATGCCGTTAGCAAAAGGATTGTTTCACCGGGCGGTAATTGAAAGCGGTATCTCAATCAAAACTATTGACAAGGAACTGGCGACCAAGAACGCCGAAGCGTTGCTGGATAAGTTAAGCATCAGCAAAGAAAACGTGCACGATATACAGAAAGTGCCGCTGGAAGATATTATGGCGGCTTATTTTGCTATCGGGCGTGATCTGGGCAAGATAGAACCCCACAACCCCGGCTTCATCCCCTCGGTAGACGGGCATATACTGCCACAGCACCCGTTTTATCCCGCTGCATCAACGGTATCACCGGATGTACCGGTAATAATTGGCTGTACTCGCACCGAGTGGACCGGTCTCACCACCGATGTGTCCTTATGGCACCTGGACGAAGCCGGTTTACAGGCCGAGGTAAAGAAATCAATAGGCGATCCCTCAGAAAAGATCATTGAGCTGTACCGTAAAATTAATCCTGAGGCTACGCCTTCAGAGCTTTATTTCCTGATACAAAGCGATTATACCTATTGCGTACCTACCATTAAAATAGCCGAGCGCCGGGCGGCGCTGAACCGCGGGCCAGTATATGCTTATTACTTTGCCTGGGAAAGCCCTGTGCAGGATGGATTATTAAAAACGCCGCACAACATGGAATGGCCGTTTGCCTTTGACAATACCGAGCTATGCGCCAAGATAACCGGCGGTGGCCCGAGGCCGCTAGCGCTGGCCGATAAGGTGAGCGATGCCTGGATAGCTTTTGCCAGGACCGGCGATCCCAACACCAAAAAATTACCGCACTGGCCAAAATTTAATGCTAAGGACCGGCCCACCATGGTGATCAATGATGAAAGCAAAGTGATTAATGATCCCCTGAAGGAACAGCGGACAGCCATGTACGGGCTATTGAAGTATGGAGATTAAAAACACATTGTTTTTCAATTTTGACCTTTACAGAAAATAATAAATTATGGATCATAGCTGCGATTTATCTGTCAATCGGTAGATGGAATGTCCATAACATAACAGCGATGATCGAATCTATAATTAAGCTATATAATGGCACCGTTTTTAATCAATAACACAACCATAAAGCCTATAATTATGTCAATACGACGTCGCGACTTTTAAAAACTTCTGCAATGGGTATAGGATGTCATGCTGGGTCGTAAGGATCATATTGATTTTATAGCCAAGGATTTCGATATTGAGAACCTGGTTAGCAAAGTAGAGCGAAAGCTTAGGGCCGGACCGCATATATTAACACAATATGAAATATTAAACAATATCATTGGCGCACTGGTGGCGCTCGCTATGCCTTCTGCCTTAAACGATTTGTTAAAGAACCCCAGGTCGATCTGGCCGGCCATGAACCGCCAACTATATAATGAACGCGGTGGGCATTGATTATCATACTGATGGCTGCATTATAGCTGGTATCAGTTAAGTTTCCTGAACACGCTGTTAAAAAAAAATCGCGCCCGCACGTTTATGGGAATCGAACTAATTATCCTTAACTTTGGCTCATACCGCCGACGATCGACCTGCAAACGTTAATTCATTGATCGTTACCTCGTTCACTGCTGGTGGTGCGGGGCAGTTTATGTTTTTCCTTATTAATTGATTGTTATCGTATGAAGGATATTCTGAAGAGAAATAATGTAAATGTAATAGGCTCGGGTGCCGACACGATCATCTTTGCCCATGGTTTTGGCTGCGATCAGCATGTCTGGAAGTCAATGATCGAGGCCTTCCAGGATCAATACCGGCTGGTGCTATTTGACTATGTGGGGGCCGGCTGTTCTGATTTGACAGCCTATGACCCTGAAAGATATAGCACACTTCATGGCTACGCTCAGGATGTCATCGAGATCTGTGAGGCGCTTGACCTCGGCGGGGCAATCTTTGTCGGGCACTCCGTCAGCAGTATCATCGGGGTCCTTGCTGCCAACAAGGTACCCAATTTATTCAGTAAGCTAATATTTTTAGGGCCTTCTCCATGCTATATCAACGACGAGGGCTATACCGGCGGATTTAACCGCAAGGACATGGAAGATCTGCTGGCAGTGATGGATAATAACTATCTTGGCTGGGCGCGCGCGTTGGCACCGCAGATCATGGGGAACGGGGATCGCCCGGCGCTTGGCGAATCACTGACGCACAGTTTCTGCGCGACGGACCCCGATATTGCCAGGCAGTTTGCCCGGGTTACTTTTTTATCCGATCACCGCGACGACCTGCCCAAACTGACAATTCCAAGCCTCACGCTCCAATGTTCGGACGATATTGTGGCGCCCGTTGAAGTGGGAAAGTACGTTAACCGCGTCACGCCGGGAAATCAAATGGTAATCTTGTCTACTACAGGACATTGCTCGCACCTCAGCGGCCCCGAAGAAACCATCCATGCCATTAAAGAATTTATTAACTAAATAACCTTTGAAGGATAACATCGAACATGATTTTATATCGAAGCTTATTGACCCGGACACGCTTTATCATAGCGCACCGTGCGGGTATCTCTCGATGCTGCCCGATGGGACGATCATTAAGATCAACAATACTTTACTCGGTTGGCTCGGCTTCTCAGCTGAAGATGTCGTTAATCTCAAACGCTTAACAGACTTATTATCCAATGGCGGCAAATTGTATTACCAGGTTTTTTACCTGCCCTTGCTGCAACTGCAAGACAAGGTTAACGAGATCAACTTCGATATTTACCGGAAGGACGGTTCTTTTTTTCCAGCGCTGCTGAATGCGAACCTGCTACGGGATGCAGCTGGTAATGCGCTTGCTGTCAACGTTGTCCTTACCGATATCACTGACCGGAAAAAATATGAGACGGAACTATTAAATGCCAGATACCTCGCCGAGTCGGAGAAAAACAAGTTCGAGACCGTTGCCGCGTATATCCCGGAGATGATCTGGACAGCAAATCCAGATGGGCGGATAACCTATATCAATAAACGGTTCGTCGACAATTTCAATATCGTCGAAAGCGCTACTGACTGGATCTATGAATTCGTTCATCCCGATGACTATCTGAGCGCCCGAAGGGCATGGGCTGAAGCTATCAGGCGTGGCACGGGTTTCAGCCTGCAGCTTCGATTAAAAAACAAGGACGGAGAATTCGAATGGTACGAGATCAAGGCAACCCCATATCATGGGCAGGACGGCAGGGTCGTTAAATGGCTGGGGTCCTGCTTAAACGTGCATGCCCATATTTTAGAACTGGAACGACGCGACGACTTTATAAGTGTGGCCAGCCATGAACTGAAAACACCCATCACCAGTTTGAACCTAACCTTGCAGTTACTGGGAACCGGCAAGGCGGGCCTGACCGACAAGCAAACCAAACTGATCGAGCAGGCGAGCAGGAATGCCAAAAAAATTCATACCTTGATAGATGACCTGCTGAACGTAAAACGACTTACAGTTGGACAACTAGCGCTGCGAATACAAAAGGTGAATGTTAAAAGCATGATCACCAACTGTGTCAATCCCTTTTTAACCACTGGTAAATATGATATTACGGTCGACGCCGACCCATTGCTGGTAGTAAATGCAGACGAACACCGGATCGAACAGGTAGTGGTCAATTTTATCAATAACGCCATCAAATATGCGTCCGGTTCACCGATCTCCGTCCGCGCAGAAAGAAGCGGTGAAAAAATAAAGGTGAGCGTAATTGATCAGGGTCCCGGCATATCCGGTGACAAAATACCACGTTTGTTTGAACGTTACTACCGGGCTGACCATTCCGGAAAAGAATACTCCGGCCTTGGCTTGGGTTTATATATCTGTGCCGAGATCATCCAGCGACACGGAGGTGACATCGGGGTAGAGTCACAGCCCGGTTCGGGAAGTACGTTTTGGTTCAGGATTTAGCGATACGGGATCCGATGCCGATCATCGTTTTCTCAGCATTGTTTGTAAAAGCCTACACTTAGCCGGTTAAGTCCTCCCCAGTTGTCCCGCATGACTGAATTTTTCAGGTACCTCCGGTTGCAGCTTTGTTTCAGCGCGCTTAATCCAGCAAGCTCCTGAATAAATTGCCTTGGTAATGCTGTTCATCTCCGTTGGGATTTTTTTATGGCTTGTTTCATCAAATCCATAATCGTCTAAAATATCCATTGTGTTTATGCACATCAGCGTCAAAGCGTATGTTGGCGAGCGCCTGAATATTGCACCAGCATTTATTCTATATTTCATAGTCTTCTTCCAGAGCCAATTTTAGTCCGAATTTACACCTGCTGGCGTGATATTTGTTAATATCGGCTTGGATACGTAGGTTTATGAGGCTTCGCCTTTAATACGTTAATATTTATGCCTCCGGTCTTTTTATCTGAATAATTTTTCATCATACTATGAAAAAGGTATTTCCCTTACTGCTTGGATTATCTTTATTAAACCTGGCGCTGATGGCCCAAATAATAACCGGCCCACACCACGAGCGATTTAGTGTACGCCTGGTCGCTAATAGATTAAGCGATCCCTGGGAGATCACCTACGGCCCGGATAATATGTTATGGGTTACTGAATCCAAAGGTTACCTGGTGAGCAGGATCGATCCCGTAACCGGAAAAAAAAACGTATTGCTCGATCTGAATTCGGAACGTCAATTTCCGAGGTATGATAAGATGGGAAAGTGCAACGGCGGCAAACCAATGTCGCAGGGCGGACTGATGGGCATGGCGCTTCATCCGCAATTATTAACCGGTAAGCCGTATGTTTACTTGGTCTATGTTTATCATTACGACGGCGCTGACAAAGAAGGAAGCGGTTGCGCTTTAAATTATGGGGGATGCCGGTTCAGAGGACGAATCGTTCGCTATACTTACAATAAGCAGGTTCAAACGTTAACCAATCCCGTGGTTATGTGCGACAGCCTCCCGCAAAGTAACGATCATAATGGCGGAAGACTCGCGATAGCGCCGGTGAACGGAAAATTATATCTGTTTTACAGTATTGGCGATATGGGTGCCGGCCAGTTCGGTAATGCCGGCCAACCTAATCATGCGCAGGACAAAAATAGTTATGAAGGAAAAATCCTGCGTTTCAACACTGAGCCGGATAACGACCAAAATTCCTTTGACAAATGGATACCTAATGATAACCCGTTTAATGGCATGAAGCAGAACGCGGTTTGGAGTTATGGGCATCGCAATCCCCAGGGTTTGGAATACGCAGTGATTAATGGCAGAGGATATCTTTATGAATGTGAACACGGCCCATTTTCAGATGATGAAGTGAACATTATTGAGAAAGGCAAAAACTATGGCCACCCACTAATTATAGGGTATGCAGATGGCAACTATGACGGTCTTGCAGCCTGTGCCACATCGTATACTTCCATACCGGGTAAGTGGCATACGACTTATCCTTTAATTGTTAGTGAAAAAGAAAACGCTAAGGCACTAGGCGATGCTTACCGGGATCCCTTGATTACACTTTATCCTAACTCTAACGCATTTTTAACTAAACTGTACCAAGACAGATTGAAAGGCAACGAAGATCAGCAATGGCCGTCCGAGGCACCGAGCAGTATTGCCGTTTACACGTACAACGCTATTCCGGGTTGGCACAATTCATTGTTAATGCCTACATTAAAAGGGAATAAGCTTATTCGCCTAAAACTTAATGCGAAAGGGAACCATGTCAGCGGTGATACGATCTGTTATTTCAAAAATAAAGTCCGTTACCGCGACATTGCCATATCCGCTGATGGCCGAAAGATTTACCTTGCTGTTGATAGTACCGCCACATCATCTAACCCGGCCAAAGAAAACCCGGAAAAGATTTACAATCCTGGATCGATCATAGAATTTACTTACCTGCGATGACTATGCACCGCCCCGAGTCGGGTCAAAGCGCGCCTTCCTGAATTTCATTTGGTTGGGTGTTCTTAAATGCTGATATGCTTGAAGGTGAGCCTCATACTTACTATCGTTATTAGCTACCCATGATCCGAAATCCTCTCTTTTAGATGTTGCATACTTTGGCGTGAAATCAAGGCGTTTGCTATAATCAGGTCCTTTAATACGTAATTATAAGTTTTGCCTTTGTATAAGCCACTTAAAAAAGCTGTTATGAATTCTGAAACCTGAATAAAAAGCAAAGCTATGCAAAGTATTGTTTACATCTGTTTGATGTTTTTTTTCGTAAGTTTCTGCGAAAAATTTCACTTGTCGAAGTGGGGCTAATTTGTGATCTTACAAGATCTCTCTTGCGACCAAATCATATATAGTTATTAACTTTATTTTCTCTTAAATTTTTCTACCCAGGGTCGGATCTCTTTTTTCTGTATCGTGATAATTCAGATCTTGAGCACGCAAGCCGGGCACCCTTTGTTATCCTACCAGCGGTTCAATTCGGGATGATATTGTTATTGAAGCCTGCGATAGTTATAAAATGTTTATGTGCTATACAAATAGAAGACTGTTTCACCATTGATAGCTTCATGCCTTCAAGGTACGCTGTACAATATTTCAATGAGCGTTGGGAATCAAATGTTTCCTTTGGAAAGAGGAAAAGCGATCAAGCACACGCGCTGCAACTGGGCGCATGCCAAGCTTTCCATAGCGAAGCTTTTATTTCAATTTGATTCCGCTTAAACTGGAGAATATGGAACAATTGACAGACTCGTTCCGGAATGGCAAACCTTCATTCTGTGACGCTTTGACAACCATTAAACGTTGATAATGTTCCGTTATCCTTTATTGGAGGTCATGCTTAGTTTTACATTTTAAGTTAATGATTAGATGTTTCAATTTTTAAAAAATGGTTGTAATATTGCTATGGATAGCAATTTAGCGAGCCCCGATCGGACTAAACTCGAACCGCTTGGCAGAAAATATCAGCCTTTCGCTGCAATAGCTTTATCTGTTCAAACACCATTTGGATCACGAAATGTAGCTGGATACAATGTAGCTGTCTATATTTCTTATACTAAATTCTTATGCATTTCATTTGCTATCTTTTTAGCAACCGCTGCTGAACGATCTTCATTACACTATCGCGGTAATTGCGGCTGATAGGCAATGAGCGGGTGCCTATCTTGATCTCATTTCCCTCGATAACCTCTATTTTTGAGGCGTTTACAAGATATGACTGGTGGACCTTTATAAAAACATCATTTGGCAACTGGCTTTCAAGGCTTTTCATGGTGATATAAGCCATGATCCTTTTATTCCCGGTAAAAATACTCACGTAATTTCCTATACTTTCGGCATATAGTATTTCGCTTAACTCTAATTTTTCAATACGCCTTTCACTTTTAATAAAAATGTAAGACGCTAACTGGCTATTTGTACTGGTTTTTAACAGGTAAAAGTCCCTGGCTTTGTGCACAGCTTTCAAAAACCGGTTAAAGGCAAACGGTTTTAACAGGTAGTCGATAATATCCAGTTCATAACCTTCCAATGCATATTGCGGAAAAGCGGTGGTAAGAATCACCATCGATTCCATATCCATTTTTTGCAGGAATTGAAGACCGGATATCTTTGGCATTTCGATATCCAGGAAGATCAGGTCAGCTTTATTATATTTTAAAAACATTTCTGCCTTCTCTGCATTTTCAAATTTGCCTTGCATGTCCAAAAAAGGCAGCTGTTCAACAAATTCCTGTAGTATCTTCCTGGCCACAGGTTCGTCGTCAACGATGATGCAGCTCAATTTCTTCATGTTCTGAGGGTTAAATGCACATCATATTTATTATTTTCCTTATTAATATCCAGTCGGTAGTGGTCTTTATACAGCAATTCCAGCCGCCGCACGGCGTTACTCAATCCTATACCGCCGGTTGAAGATTCGGTCTCGTCGTAAGAATTCCGGCAGATGAAATCTATCTGGCCATTGGTTTCGCTAAGTATAATCGTTATCTCGTTGAGCGTATCATCTCCCCGTGTAACATACTTAAAGGAGTTTTCTACGAAAGTCATAAAGATCAGCGGAGCGATTTTTATAGAGGGCGTTTGGCAGTTGATCTTTAAATCGACCAAAATATTATCATTGCTACGTGCTTTTTGCAGGTCTACATAATTTTGCAGATATTTTAACTCCTTTTCCATTGCGATCATATCCACATCGGCTTCATACAAATTATAGCGGAGCAAATCAGAAAACTGGACCATCATATCCCTTGCCTGGATATTGCTGCGGTCGATATAACCGTAAACGGTGTTCAGGCCGTTAAAGAGAAAATGCGGATTAAGCTGTGAGCGCAGGTATTTTAGTTCTGTTTGCAATTGGCTGATCCGGCTGTTCTTAACCTGCTCCTGCTGTTCAGTCCATTGTTGGGTGATATAAAGCAGGGAAGTGATCAGCGTACAGCAAAGCCCATAGATAAAGTTATCCCAAAAACCGGCGCGGGTATGGATCGGTTCATCATGTAAAAGATGGTTATGTATAAAATCGTTATAATGGTTGGTTAAAACGGTGTAAAAGACGATTAATAAAAGCACGGCGCCGGCATAGGCACTGAACCATTTCTTTTCCAGTAGCCGCGGAATCAAAAATGCATAATTTCCGTACACCATCAGCGCGAATAAGGAGAAGTGTATGATCACGGTCAATAAGTAAGAAAAGCATGCTTTGACTGTACCAATATCATACGACGGCTTTTCAATCAGCAAAGCGCCAACATAAGCTATGAAAAAAAGTAAATAAGCGGTGCGCTTTTTTAAATGCATGTATTTAGCTTTCTTATTAATAAATATAAATATACCCGGTTGCTTTCATAACGGGAAATATTAATTTAAGCACATGCCAGTTATCCTGATAAACTAACATTTTATCATGCCAGGACTACCTGCCATCATATAAATTTCTGACTAATGCTGATCATGCTTATTTTTATTTCGTTGTAACAAAGGCCGTTAATGGTCATTTAACATATACAGATCGCACTCATATGAAAAAAGTGATACAATTTGGAGAGGATGTTCCGGGATATGACATCCCGGTTTTAAATGAACGGGAGATCAGGGCGGCAGCCGGAATATTATTCCTGGTGATCTATACTGCGTTTATGCTGATCATTTTTAATAATAATTTTGTCCTGGTCAAATACGCGATCACGCCATTTTTAATCGATTTTATTATCCGGGTATTTATAAACCCGCAATTTTCACCCACGCTCATCCTCGGGCGACTGATCGTCAGGAACCAGGTGCCGGAATACGTTGGCGCTAAACAAAAAAGATTTGCCTGGATCATCGGCGTAGCATTATCAGGCACCATGTTTTTATTTATGGTGTTGATGGATACCTACAGTCCCATTACCGGCATCATTTGCCTTATGTGCCTTATCTTTTTGTTTTTTGAATCGGTGTTTGGTATTTGTTTGGCCTGCAAAGTTTACCGCCTGGTGTACGGTGAAAAAGCACAGTATTGTCCCGGTGAAGTTTGCGAGGTAAAAGCCCGGCAGGCAATACAAAAGACATCCGCCGCGCAATGGCTTATCGTTGTTGCATTCATCGGTGGCATTTTCCTGATGGGCTATTTTTTTAATAAGCCGTTAAATTCAAAGCCACATTATCTTTTCAAAAGCCAAACAGCTAAATCAAAATAGTGATGGTTGCAAAAAGTGAATTAGAAGTTTATTTCGCCAAATACAGCAAACATATCATTGGTCACGATGCGACTTTCGATTCGCCTTTTGGCAGAAAGCCATTAATTTACGCCGATTGGACTGCCAGCGGGCGGGCATACCGGCCGATAGAAGAACGCTTATTAAACGAAATATTACCCTTCTGGGCGAATACCCATAGCGGCACAACGGCTACAAGCGCAATGATGTCCAAAGCATATGAAGAAGCGAAGACCGTTATTAAGCGGCACGTTAATGTAAATGATGATGACATACTGCTGTTTTGCGGCAGCGGCATGACCAGTGCAGTTAATAAACTACAACGTTTGCTCGGGTTGCGGCTGCCGGAACGGCTGGCTGATTACCTGCCCAAAGATCACAAAATTAACATCGACGCAACTTTAAGGCCAGTAGTTTTCGTGACCGACACGGAACACCACAGCAACCACATCAGCTGGTTGGAAACCATTGCGGATGTGGAGATCGTTCAAGCGGGTAGCGACGGCAATGTTGACCTGGCTTATTTCGGGATTTTATTGGAAAAGTACAGCGATCGTAAAAACAAGATCGCAGCGGTTACCGCTTGCTCAAATGTTACGGGTATTGAAACACCATACACCGAAATTGCCAAACTGATCCATCAATATGGAGGTGTATGTTTTGTGGATTTTGCCTGCTCGGCACCGTATGTGGCCATAAATATGCATCCCGAAGAAAAAAACGCGCATTTGGATGCCATCTATTTTTCTATGCACAAATTTTTAGGCGGTCCGGGTACACCGGGCGTATTGGTCTTTAACAGCAAACTCTATACTAACAAAGTTCCGGATCAGCCCGGCGGTGGTACCCTATCCTATACTAATCCATGGCAGGAACATGAATATTTGCAGGATATCGAATCAAGGGAAGACGGCGGTACGCCTCCGTTACTCCAAGGCATCAAAGCGGCAATGTGTATTCGTTTAAAGGAGGAAATGGGCATTGAAAATATTCGCGGGCGCGAAGAAGAATTACTGCAGCTCATTTTCGACAGGTTTGAAAAACTAAAAGATGTAGCAGTATTCGAACCGAACATGAAAAAACGACTGGCTGTTGTTTCCTTTATAGTGAAAGGCGCGCATCATAACCTGTTCGCTAAATTATTGAACGATCGTTTTGGCCTGCAAGCCAGGGGCGGTTGCTCTTGTGCAGGCACTTATGGACATCGCCTGTTACAAGTGGACCGGAATCATTCTTACAAAATATTGGAGGCCATCCGTGCCAATGACTTGTCGGCTAAACCAGGTTGGATCAGGATATCAATTCATCCAACGATGAGCAACGCCGAAGTTGAATATATGATGGATGCAATTGGACTTACGGCAGCCCACCACCGGGAATGGTCAATGGATTATTGCTATAATATGGTCAACAATGAGTATTCGTATAATCCTTCTGCAACAAAGCTGCAACCTTTATATAGTCATAAAATTGGTTTTTAGACTATGTGATCATCGAAGATGCGGATTTTGAAGCGGCAGCACCGGAGAAAAGTAAGATTATCGAAATTGAAAGCTTTGTCGATGTCGCGTCGGTGAACCCAATGTATTACGAGACGTCATACTATACCGAACCTGCTACCAAGAAAAATAAGGCGTATGCATTATTGCTGGAAGCACTGAAGAAATCAGGCAAGGCTGGCCTGGCAAGGTTTGTCCTGCGCAGTACGGAAAGCTTGTGTATTGTGCACCCGGTGGAAAAGGATATTGTGGTTACGCGCATTCGTTTTCAGCAGCAGATCCGCGACCAGGCGGAACTGAAACTGGACGATGATATTACCGTCAGTGATAAGGAACTGAAAATGGGTTTGGCGCTGATCGATCAATATGCCGAGCCGCTTGACCTGTCGAAATACAAGGACGAGTATCATACCGAGCTGATGAACATCATCGAACAAAAAGCTAAAGGAAAACGTCCAACCATTAAGAAACTGAAACCGAAAGCTGCCAAAAACGACGATCTTTACGATCAACTCATGAGCAGCCTGGCCGTGAAAAAAGGCGCCTGAATATGAAAAAACTTGTACCGGCAAGATTCCGGTTTTTTAAAAAAGTAAAACTGGTATATGTTATCGTTGCGATAATTGTCCTTGCGATAATTGTTGTCAGGCTTGCCTTGTCCGGCATCGTTAAAAAATATGTCAATAAAAAACTCAACGAGCTGCCCGGCTATACCGGGCATGTCGATGATATTAATATCCATTTACTGCGCGGCGCGTACGTGATAAAGGGTTTGCTGTTAAAAAAGAAATTCGACCCGGAAAAGTATCCATTCCTTAAAATCAGGGAAGCTGACCTGTCACTGGAATGGGGTGCTATCTTCAAAGGCCGGCTGACCGGGAAAGTAACACTTGACCAGCCCGTCATCAATATACTGACGACGGAATCTATTGCCAGCGAACCATCCAAAGAAAGCTGGACCAAAACGGTCAAGGCGCTGATGCCCATGACCATCAATAAACTGGAAGTGACGAATGGCCGCTTCGATTACCGCGACCTGGACAAGAAGCCAAATACCGACCTGCATATTGAAAGGATGCACCTCACCGCGCTTAATCTGGCCAACGTGCAGAAAACAGCTGACCCGCTTCCTTCACAGGTTAACCTAACCGGGATATCCATCGGCGATGGCAAATTAAAAATGGATGCAAAAGTCAATGTTTTAAAGACGATACCCGATTTCGAGGCAGGTATGCAGCTGACCGGCGCGAACTTACTGAGTCTGAATGGCTTTTTTGAAGCCAACGCTAAAATGGACATTGAACGCGGCGGCATCGATATTTTCAGTAAGCTGAAATTAAAAAACGGAGAAATGGATGGGTATGTTAAACCGTTTATTAAAGACCTGAAAGTTTTGGATGTGAAGAAGGATATTAAGAAAAAGGGTGGCGTATTGCGGGTGGTAAAAAAAGCGGTGGTAGGCCTTTTCGCGAAAGCGGTAACCAACCCCAAGACTAAGAAAATCGCGACAATTATACCTATCAAAGGCAATGTTAAAGATTTAAAGACCAGCGGCTGGGCGACATTTGTCGGCATTCTCAAAAATGCCTTTGTCCAGGCGTTTCATGAAAGCCTCACTAATGAGATCAAATTCAAAGCGCCTGCGAAAGCGGAATAAAAAAACCAAAAACATTTTGCCCGGGCGGCGCTTATCATCCTAAAAGGAATCTATGGGCGCGATAAAAAGCTATTTCACCGGTCAGGCCTTTAAGAACGGCTTTACCATATTAAAGGCCGCATTCAGCGGGTTTATGAATGACATGGCGCTGAAATACAGTGCGTCGCTGGCTTATTACACGCTCTTTTCGCTGGCGCCATTGTTATTGCTGCTGATCTCTTTGGCCGGCATCTTCCTGGGTAAGGACGCGAGCCAGGGAAAGATCTTCGCGGAGATCAATGGCCTTGTCGGCGCGGAGTCAGCCAAGTCATTACAGGATATGATCAAACATTTACAAACGTCAGGCAAATCAACCATTTCGGTAATCATCGGCATCATAACCCTGGTCGTTGGCGCGACGACGGTTTTTGGCGAGATACAGGAATCCATTAATCTCATCTGGCAGGTAAAGCCTAAACCCAAAGTTGCTTGGATCAAACTGGTCAAGGACAGGCTCCTGTCAGGCTCCATGATCGTCACGCTGGGTTTCCTGTTATTGGTCTCCTTTATTATCAATGGTGCGTTGCTGGCCCTAAGCAGTCATTTGGAGGCTTTCCTGCCAGCCGTTACGATCACTTTATTCAAAGTACTCAGTGTGGCCGTAACTTTTATCGTGATCGCCGTACTGTTCGGCGTTATTTTTAAAGTTTTACCGGATGCCAATGTTAAATGGCGCGATGTACGTTCAGGCGCGATTTTCACGGCGGTACTGTTTATGATCGGCAGGTTTGTGATCGGCATTTATATTTCCAATACCAGTTCTTCGTATGGCGCGGCAGGTTCGCTGATCATTATCTTGTTGTGGATCTACTACACGGCGGCGATACTTTACTTCGGCGCGGAGTTTACCCGTGCTTATGCGGATTTCTACGGCATCAAGATCGAGCCAGCTGAATTCGCGGTACATATCGAGCAGAAAGAAGAAGCGAAAAAGGTGAAATCAATACCGCCTAAACACAGTATTGGTGAAAGGAATAATAATTGAACATAAAAGGAGCTAAGCTGTTGGTGATGTATGAAAAATCCTTTTGAAAAAGAAGACTATAGCGGCCTGATCGTAGGGATCGCGGTCGGCGTTACCGCAGGTATCGGCCTGGGCTGGCTGTTCCTGACCGACAAGGGTTCGCAATATCGCAGGCAGATAACCCGCAGTGTGAAGGAGCGGTTAGCGATACGGCGGCCGAAGTAATCGAAGAGAAAACGATCATCCCTAAAAAAGCGGCAAAAGTTGCAACCGATGCCATGATAAAGGATTAGCTATGAAAAAAGAAAAAGCATTGTTTGGCTTAGCGGCAGCGGCAGGTGTTGCAGGCGTAGTTTATACGCTTTGGCCAAAGAAGAAAATACCCGCCGGTGCGATTGTTGATCCTTTTGATAAGGAAAGATACCTGGGTAAATGGAACGAAGTGGCGCGCCTGCCCAATCTCATCGAAAAGGACCTGCGCGACCTGACTGAAGAATACTCGCTGAATGAGGACGGCACAATCAAAGTCGTGACCCGCGCATTCAATCCGGTTAAAAATAAAGCGGTCGAAGCTACAGGCACCATCAAATTCAAAGGCGCTCAAACGCGCGGCCAGTTGGAGGTCGCTTATTTCCTGCCATCTATCTCGATTATTATATCCTGGATATTGATGATCATTACCAGTATGCTTTAGTTTCCGGCAGCGGATTGGGTTATTTATGGTTGTTGTCGCGCGAAAGCAGCATGCCGGAGGAAATCAAACAACGATTTTTGCAAAAGGCTATTGGTCTGGGCTTTGAGATCAGTAAACTGGAATGGATGGATTATTAAACTAAATAAATATGAAAACAGCGCTGGAACAATTGCCGCAGCAGCAGACCGGGCGGCAAACTGATTTTATTTATGAAAAAAAATACGATACGCTAGAGTCGGCACACAGGGCCTTCCAGGCAGCGTCTGGACGCATGCTTTCAGTAAACAATTGGCATGAATACGCAGGGGCCGGCTCAGCGAAGTTTACGCTTTGCAATAACCAGGGTGAAGAAGTGGAGGTAATGGCCGAAGAAGGCTTCTTTATCAGCATCGACTTGCCGGGACCCGGGCCGGATGCTGGCGGCGGCGTAGAATGGGTATTGGTTGAAAAACTGTCTTCCGATGGTGGCGCAGATACGGCTGAAGAATATGCGCTGATGACGTTGCGGCCGGCGGGTGATCCGCGTAAGGATGCAGCTGAGATCGCACATTTCTATACCGATGAATCTACTAACACCTTCATTGTCCGGCGTGATGGCATGGTGGTCAGCGCAGGCGCGCACGGCCGTAATGAATCACCAAATAATGAAAACGTGGACTTGCACGATAAGCTTCGTAACACTGCTATCGCACTGATGGCCAGGGTAGGTTTATCCGGCGGTCAATGGCAGAAATTGGTTGATGGCCTGATTGAATACCGGGAAAAAGCTTAAGCCGTGGTTGAGTCAGCTTTGTTTTAGCTTCACTTCGATGGTTTGGATCGGATAAGGTACGCGCGCAGCCTTTCGAACGGGATTGATTTGCCAGTTGAGCGGCAATCCTGTAACTAATATTGTTGACGCTAATAAGGACATCCTCCAAATGTTCGATGAGTGTCTTATGGCGTGCGGCCAACTGTTTGTTTGCTTTTTTTCCATGTCGCCGACCGTATTCTAACGTCTTTGCGGAAATGGCCGCATCGTCGCCATTCAGCCCGGCTTGGCTAAGCGTAGCAGCCAGTTCTTTCAGCTCGATGCGGGCTATGCGGATCTTTTTGTTTATTAACAGTTAATACCCTGCCAGCTCCTGCTCATTATATTTGCTTTTACCTGATTTCCATCCATAATAACTTCAACCTTACAAACGTACACTTTTTAATACGGCCTATTTTAATGATTCTCTTCTTCTTACGCGTACACTGACGAATAATCCCGCTAGTATCAGCAGTGCAGCCAGGTAAAACGGGCTTCGGAGTGAAATAGCTGTGGCGAGTCCGGCGATCGCAGGTCCCGCTGCCTGGCCGATAGAGGTATAGGATTGATTGATCCCCATTACTTGACCCTCTTCTTCGCCTTTGCTTTTATCGGCAATGATGGCGTTGAGCATTGGGTTGCGCAGGCCATTGAACAGACCGTACGCGCCAATGCCGATAGCAAATGGGACGATTTTACCTGCAAGGGCAGTAAAGACCATGGCGCCGGCACAACAGACTGTAGAAGCCATGAGGATTACGGAACGGGAGGGAACGACTCGGTTGATCAGTGGCACGGCCAGCTGCATCAAAATGCCTGTAATGCCGAAACCGGCATAAAATAAACCGATCTGCGTCGGCGATAATTTCAGCGCATCACTGCAATACGTTTGGAAGCCGATCAGGAGCACGAACTGTGCTGTAGTCAGCAGGAATCCGGTCAGCACGGCTGAACCGACCACCGGGCGTTTAAATATTGTAATGAGTGCCTTGTAGTGAAAAGGTGGTTGTTTAGTACCGTCTTTCTTTAGCGTTTCTCTCAGAAAGATGAGACTAAGCAGTGCCCCCACAAACGACAGACCAGCAGCAAAGAAAAAAGGCACCCGCATGCCGAAGCCGCTCAGCAGGCCGCCGATAGCCGGGCCGATCACATAGCCCAGGCCAAAGGCCGATCCCAGGATGCCGAAGTTTTTGGCCCGCGCCGCTGACGGCGATATGTCGGCAACCATCGCTTGGGCGACTGAAATATCTCCGCCGGTAAGACCGTCGAGAATTCTTGCAAGGAAAAGCATGAGGAGACTACCCGCCAGTCCGAATAATAAAAAAGATAGGCAGGTGCCGATCAGGCACACCACTAACAAAAGTTTGCGGCCGATCTTATCAGATAAGGCGCCAAGCACCGGCGTCGCGAAAAATTGGGCGACAGAAAAAGCAGCTGTCAATAAACCAAGCGTTTCTTTGTTAAGGCCGAATTTTTTACCATAACTGTAGATTAGCGGGATCATGATCCCGAAACCAATCGCATCGATGAGACAGATGAAAGCCAGGAGCCACAAGACCCTGCTAGCCTT
>Ga0302309_10000082_pt1 | contig 130437 bp, 128 predicted proteins | sample III_Palsa_N1_1_FD_200453 | JGI IMG/M metagenome (GOLD analysis project Ga0302309, IMG submission 200453) | Peat permafrost microbial communities from Stordalen Mire near Abisko, Sweden - III_Palsa_N1_1 | ecosystem: Environmental > Terrestrial > Soil > Palsa > Peat permafrost | place: Sweden...
AAAGACCACATCAAGGGATCAATGGCAAAAAACCTATCGAGATGGCATCCCTAAACAACAAAAAATAAATACCTAATTCTGTTACCGAATTACTAAACCCTTACAGCAATGACACGTTTTTTATTCCTTCTGGATGTGGAAAAAACTTACTCCTCCATCATCTCGCTATTCGGGCTATTTACCTCTGGTATTTCCCGTTTAAAATAGCGTTTCTGGTAAAGCAGGATGATGATCACACCTACTGATATAGATGCATCGGCCAGGTTAAACACCGGGCGGAAAAAGATAAAGTCCTGCCCGCCCCATGCCGGCACCCATTGCGGGAAATTACCTGATATGAGCGGAAAATAGAACATATCAACCACGCGGCCATAAAATATGGGCGCATTTTGATAAATGATACCGTAAAAAGTGGAGTCGACAATATTGCCCAGCGCGCCTGCGAAAATGAGGGCCACACACATGATGAGCCCCCGGCTATATTTATGTTTTATAAGGTAAACCATGCCGTAGCCTATAGCTAAAACGGCTATAATGCGGAACACTGTTAGTACAAGTTTGCCCAGATCGCCGCCCAGTTCCATGCCAAATGCCATACCATTGTTTTCGGTATAATGCAGCATGCCATGGTTACCTAAAAAGTGAACATCCTGCCCCAGGTACATATTTGTGCGTACCCAGGTTTTGATGATCTGGTCAAAAAGAACAATAAAAGCAGCAGTTAAAAAAGGTTTTAGGTAAGCTGGTTTCATTAATTCTGTTTCAGTTTTGCCTCCATGCTCAGCGTAGTATGCGGCACTGCACGTAAACGCTCTTTTTGTATCAATTTACCGGTTTCACGGCAAACACCGTAAGTTTTATTCTCAATACGAACTAATGCTGCTTCCAGTTGCTCAATAAATTTCTTTTGGCGGGCCGCAAGCTGGTTTATTTGTTCTTTTTCAAGTGTGGCAGAACCATCCTCGAGCGTTTTGTAAGTACCGGCAGTATCATCAGTGCCATTTGCGTTTGGCGAGCTTAATGATGTTGCAAGCGCGTTCAGTTCCTCACGGGCAATGCGCAGTTTATCCAATAAAAGATCTTTAAATTCTTTTAATTCGTTGTCTGAATATCTGGTCTTTGTTGTTTCTTCTTTCATTATGATTTACTAATAACAATTAAAATTTCAATTTCATCAATAACTGTCTTTTCGCCTTCTTGCAATTGACTATCCAGCACTATGCTATCAGCCAAAATTTCGGCGCAAATATAGGTTAAATTATTTTTCACCGCATCGCTAATTAGCTGATGGTCAGTGATACGAACATTTATCCTGTCAGTCACCTCAAATCCATTTCCCTTCCGCAGATTCTGTATACGGTTTATCAGCTCTCGCGATATACCTTCCTGTTTCAGTTCGTCGGTAAGGGTAACATCTAAGGCCACCGTTAGTTTTCCTAAATTTGCAACTTGCCAGCCCGGAACATCTTCCGCTATGATTTCAACATCAGCAATTAGTATCGAGTACTTAGTATCAAGTATCAGGATACTGCCTTCTGCCTCCAACTTTGTTATCGCATCCTGGTCGAAATTGGTTATCGCTTCGGCTACGGCTTTCATGTCTTTACCAACCTTTGCACCTAATGCTTTAAAGTTTGGTTTCACTTTCTTTTTAATGAACCCGGATGCATCGGTAATATACTCAATATCCTTAATATTTGTTTCAGATAATATTAATTCTTTTACCTGATCCACCTGGTGCTTAAAATGCTTGTCAAGTATCGGCAATAAGATCTTGCTTAATGGCTGCCTTACATTGATTCCTACCTTTTTACGCAGCGATAAAACTAATGATGAAATATCCTGCGCCATCTGCATGCGATCTTCCAGTGCTCTGTTCACCAGGTCGGTGTGGTATACAGGGAAATCAGCCAAATGCACCGACTCAAAGTTTTCCTTTTTGGTGATCTTATTCAGATCATTATACAGGTTATCGGCAAAGAACGGCGCTACCGGCGACATTAATTTGGATATAGTGATCAAACAAGTATAAAGCGTTTGGTATGCTGATAGTTTATCAGCCGAATTGTCTGATTTCCAGAAACGGCGGCGACTTAAACGCACGTACCAGTTGCTCAAATGGGCGTCAACAAAATCCTGTATGGCGCGGGTGGCTTTGGTAGGCTCAAAATCAGCATAAAAAGCATCAACCTCTTTACTTAATGTATTTAACAGGGAAATGATCCATTGGTCAATTTCCGGGCGGTCTTTTAGATTGATTTCTGCTTCGCTATAATGGAACTTATCAATATTAGCGTACAGTGCGAAGAAGTTATAAGTATTATACAGTGTACCGAAGAATTTACGGCGCACCTCATCAATACCATCAATATTAAATTTAAGGTTATCCCACGGCGATGCATTGCTGATCATATACCAGCGGGCAGCATCGGCACCATATTGGTTAATGATCTCGAACGGATCAACACCATTACCCAAACGCTTGGACATTTTGTTGCCGTTCTTATCCAGCACCAAACCGTTTGATACTACATTTTTAAACGCGATACCTTTATTACCAACCTCGGCATTAATCTCTTTTACCTCGTCGCTTGCTTCGCTTAATAGTACCGCTATGGCATGCAGGGTAAAGAACCAGCCGCGGGTTTGGTCAACACCTTCGGCTATGAAATCAGCCGGGTAGGCGTTTTTAAATGCTTCTTTATTTTCAAATGGGAAGTGCCATTGCGCGTAAGGCATGGCACCGCTATCAAACCAAACATCGATCAGATCCGGCTCGCGCAGCATCGCTTTACCGGTTGATGAAGTTAAGATCACATCATCAACATAAGGGCGGTGCATATCAATCAGCTCAAATGCTTCAGGCATTAAACCAGCTGCTTTTGATATGGCGATCTCTTTTTCCAGCTCTTCAATTGAACCGATACATTTTTCTTCGTTACCATCAAGCTCGCGCCAGATAGGAAGCGGTGTACCCCAGTAGCGTGAACGTGAAAGATTCCAGTCGACCAAATTTTCCAGCCAATTGCCAAAGCGGCCTGTTCCGGTTGATTCAGGTTTCCAGTTGATGGTTTTGTTAAGCGCAACCATTTTATCCTTCACTGCGGTAGTGCGGATGAACCAGCTATCCAGCGGATAGTATAAGATCGGCTCATCTGAGCGCCAGGAGTGCGGGTAGCTGTGTTCGTATTTTTTTACGTCGAACGCTTTGTTCTCTGTTTTTAGCTTGATGGAGATGAGTACATCCGTGGCTTTAAAACCAGGTTCAGCACGTTCGGCATCGGTGTAATATTCTTCCTTAACGTAACGGCCCGCATAATCAGTAACCTCGGCAACAAACTTACCTTGTTTATCAACCAAAGGCACTTCTTTGCCGGTTTCATCATGCACCATTACTGATGGCACGCCATTTTCCTTACAAGCCCTGAAGTCATCCGCTCCAAAAACAGATGCGGTGTGTACTATACCTGTACCATCCTCGGTAGTCACAAAATCAGCCGGTATTACACGGAAGGCATTTTTCTCCAGGTCAGCGTTGGTTACGTAAGGCATTAATTGGTTATAACGTAAACCAACAAGCTCAGACCCCTTAAATTCTGTTAATATTTTCCACCGCGTTAGTCTTCCTTTTTCTATTAATTCTTTCGGCTCTTTTGAATAATGTGCTTCAATAGCATCTTCAGTAGCTAAAAAATGAAAAAGCTGCTCATTTCCTTCTTTGATCTCTTCATGTAATCCATCGTAAGCAAAATACTTTTTAAATAAGTTTTTAGCAAGAATTACATTGACTGGCTTAAAGGTATAAGGATTATTAGTTGCAACTAATATATAATCGATATCAACTCCAATCGCTAATGCACAATTTGATGGCAAGGTCCAAGGAGTAGTAGTCCATGCTAAAAAATAGAAATTATCATCTAAAAATGGCCTTGATTTCAAATATGATTCAAGGGTTTGTCTTCCCAGGAATAATTTTTCAATAAATTTTTCTAGAAGATTCTTTGTACTTGCTGTTCCCGTTGCTAAACTTTTTTCAAAATCTAAATGGAACTGCGCTACTATGGTGGTATCCTTCACCATTTTATAGGTGCCCGGCTGGTTCAGTTCGTGCGAACTTAAGCCGGTGCCTGATTTTGGCGAGTAGGGCTGTACAGTATAACCCTTGTATAAATATCCTTTTTCGTAGAATTTTTTCAATATCCACCAAAGGCTTTCAATATATTCGTTTTTGTAGGTGATGTATGGATCTTCCAGATCAACCCAGTAACCCATTTTTTCGGTCAGGTCGTTCCAAACATCGGTATAGCGCATCACCTCCTTACGGCAGGCAGCGTTATAATCTTCGATAGAGATCTTTTTGCCGATATCATCCTTAGTAATGCCTAATGCTTTTTCAACAGCCAGCTCAATGGGCAAGCCGTGGGTATCCCAGCCGCCTTTGCGTTTTACCTGGTAACCTTTTAAGGTTTTGTACCTGCAAAATATATCCTTAATGGCGCGGGCCATTACGTGATGGATGCCGGGCATACCATTGGCGCTCGGCGGACCTTCATAAAATGTATATGGGTTATTAGCCGGCCGACTGCTGATACTTTTTTCAAAAATATTATGCTTCTTCCAGAATTCCAGTACTTCCTTGCCGGTATCCGATAAATTTAACTGCTTATATTCCTTGTACTTCAATTTTTTACACCTAAATTTTAGAGGTTGCAAAAATACGGAATTTAAAAATCATTTTTATATTACTACAGCGAAAAGTAAAAATTTGTCATTGCGAGGAGGAACGACGAAGCAACCCCGTCGCTTGCATATTAAACGCGACGAGGTTGCCACGCTATCGCTCGCAATGACATTTCTTTTAAACCTTTACTCCCTGCTAAAATATCGCCCTGTTTGCCCCGCCATCAACCTGTATGGTTGTGCCACTTACATAAGCCGCTTGTTCCGAAGCTAAAAACGCCACAACAGCCGCCAACTCTTCAGGTTTACCAATTCTCCCAAGCGGGATAGATTTTGCTTTTTCTTTTAAAGCCTGCTCAGGGTCAGCACCTTTGGGTACGGTATCTTTTATGCGATCAGTTAGTATCAAGCCCGGAGCCACATTGTTAACCGTGATATTATACGGGCCAAATTCATCAGCCATTAGTTTTGCCATACCCACAATACCCATACGCATGCTGGTGGACAATACCGAATTAGCCAACACCGATTTCACCGAACCGCTGATAATATTAATGATCCGTCCATTACCAGATTCTTTTAGATAAGGCAATGCCAACCTGCTCATGGTTGCTACGCTTAGCAAGTTCAGGTCGAAAGCTTTTTGCCAGGCTTGCTCATCAAAATTCTCGAATTTATCAAATGGAGGTCCGCCCGCATTGTTCAGCAGTATATCAATGCGCCCGTAAACAGCCGCAGCTTTTTGCAGAAATCTTTCTATTTCTTCGCTTTTTGATACATCAATGGCAATAGCAGTAACCGGGTTGCCGGTAAGCTTTTGTATTTCAGCAGCAGTTTTGCTTAGTTCGCTTTCATCGCGCGAGCCAATAATAACTTTTGCGCCTTCGGCGGATAGGGTGCTGGCTATTGCCCTGCCCAGGCCTTTGCTGGCTGCCAATACAATGGCTACTTTGTTGGTGAGTTTGAGATCCATGGTAATTTAGAATCAAGAGTTAAGATTCAAGAACCAAGATAGGAAGGATTTTGTTCTGGCACGCAATATATAACTTAAATTGTCTTGCCCTCTTTCCGCCTCAGGCGAAGAGAGGGCGGTCGAGCGAAGCTAAGACCGGGTGAGTCGGCGGAGCGCGTCGAAGTTTGCGTTAGTGATAGGAGCGGATACCGGCACTTCGAGAGCCTCAGTGCGGGCGACGCGCCTAATGCCTGTGCAGTATAAGCGGATAGCACGGGCCGCAGGTAACGCCCAAATTATCAGAACCCGAATTTAAAGAATTAAGGAATTTATGGAATTCTGTTCATTGAAAAAATTCATAAAATTTCGGTTCAGACAATGCCTGCGCCGGAAAGAGAATGAAAAAAACACCCACCCGTATATTAACTTTTATATTTTTAAATTTGGTTCGATGAAAAAATTCATACGCGGTTTTGGTTATGCTTTTAAGGGGATAGGTTACGCTGCAAAAACCCAGCTTAATTTCAGGGTGCATTTGGCAGCTACCTTGCTGGCGGTTTTTATGGGTTACTCCCTGCATATCTCGATAAATGAATGGCAATGGCTTATCTTGTGTGTTGCCATTGTGCTTATGGCAGAACTGTTTAATACTGCCATTGAATTTTTAACCGACCTGGTATCGCCGGGTTATAATAAATTGGCAGGGCATGTAAAGGATGCGAGCGCAGGCGCGGTACTTATCGCCGCTTTTTTCGCGCTGATTACCGGCGGCATCATATTTTTACCAAAGCTGTTAGCACTTATTCACCATGCTGCATAAAACGCGGGCCATTGTTTTTAAAACTACCGATTATGGCGAAAGCAGCGTTATAGTACAATTGCTTACTGAAAAATTCGGGTTGCAATCGTACATCATCAACGGGGTAAAAAAGCCGAAGGCAAAAATAAGCCGTAACATGCTGCAGCCCTTACATCTGCTCGATCTGGTGGTATACCATAAAAACAATACCAGTATACAGCGCATCTCCGAGCTTAAAAATTCCCCCGTGCTATTGTCGGTGCCTTATGATGTGATAAAAAGCTGCCTGGCAATTTTCCTGAATGAAGTTTTATATAAAGCCGTTCGCCAGCAGGGTGCAGATGAGAATCTGTTTGAGTTTGTATTCAGCGGGGTTGAGTTATTGGACCATGCCACTGAAGGGCTGGCAAATTTCCATTTGTTGTTCCTGGTGCAGCTGACACGTTACCTGGGCTTTTACCCTGACATGACCCACGCCAATGATGCTGGTTATTTTGACTTGAAGAATGGTATATTCACCAAATATAAGCCTGATAGTTTTTCATTTTTATCGCCACCACATACCCGTAATTTTTATAACCTGCTGCAATGCGGATTTGAGAATGCCTCGCAACTAAAACTGTCTAATGACGAGCGGCGCCTGCTGCTCTCCAGAATTTTGGAATACTACGCGCTCCATATCGAAAGTTTTGGAAACGTACGCTCCCAGGGCGTGCTTGAAGAGGTATTAGCTTAATCCTGAAAAAAGAGCAAAAAAAAAGAGAAAGCTTTCGGGCTATCTCTTTTTTTCATTTTAACTGACCTCATTATTATATCATAAAGAACAAGCTTGGTTAGACCGATAATAACAATAGCACAAATATATAATCTATAATTTTAGTAGCATAATTTTTTAACTTTTTTTAACATAAAAATCTGCAAAAAATGTCAAAAAACGAGCATTTTTACTCAAAAAAAGGCATAAAAAATATAATATGATTAATAGCTGACCAATATTTATATGTTTTTTCTAAAAAACGATTAAATAAGGCATAATTATTACAAAAATTAAAAAAAATCAACTCTTTTCAATTATTTATAAGTCAAAACCTTTCAAAACGCTTTTTAGGGGGTAAACAAGCCCTTTATCACTTTTTTTGATAATAATATTATAATAAGTGTAACAATACCAATACACTTAAACCCCGTAAAAAACGAATGATTATCAATTTATAATGACTACATTGTAAAAAAACACAAAAACGCCCCGATATCTACTCTTCTCTTAGTCATTGCCACTCTTCTTTTACGGTAATTTTTAAGCTTAGGCTATACAAACAAAAGACCAGTAAAAATTGAATTACTGTTTTTTTGACGATCATTTTAAATTACAAACATGAGTAAAGACAAAAAATCCATGCCTAACCCCGTTGGAAAAAAGGCTCCCTCTGATTATCAGTCCGGAAAAACAAGCACAGCAAAAATTGAAGTACTACCCCCTAACAAAAAGAAGAAATAATGATAAATGAAACCATAGAGCAGAAGGCTAAACTATACGTATACGATTTGAACAATTGCGCCATAGAGAACGGCTTTAAAAACGAAGAGGCCTGGGAATTCAGCATGGCTACCGATCAGGAAAAAATAGCCCTTGAAAAGAAATATTTCCCAACCATATCGGCAAAGGTATTGCCTGAATTTTTATCAGAGCTGTTTCACCTGGTAAAATCAAAACTAACACATGCAAAATATAGTAAAGAAAGCAGCCATGCACACAACCCCGCAGGTAGTGCTTTGCAATATCTGATTGCTTATAATCCTGGCAGGTTAAGGCACTAATGGATTTGCTAATTATTGTAAGCACAAGCGCTTACAATAATTAGCATTTGAGCGTCCACGCTCGAATGAACGGGATTGAAATTAATCAATGCATCAATAGCTTACTCCGTTTAACCCCTATCGCTCCGTTCAGATCAACACCTTCCAGTATGATGGTATAAGTGGCAGGCTTATCGGCGGTATAAAATGATACTGTTGCCCTGCCCGCGGTATCGGTAACAATATTGGGCTGCCAATGAACGGTTGAGCGCAGATCAGCGCCCGTTACGGCACTTTTTACATTGTACTTTGGGCGATAAAATTGTTTAGGCAATGACACTGGCAGTGGCTTATATAAATATGTGCCGGGTGTTTTGGATACAAACGGCCCATGCCCCCACCGGGTTGTGATCTCAATAAAAGCCCTCGGATATTTAATATCCCCAATTGCAAAAGGCGAAACAAACGTACCTATATAACTTGAACTGTAGCTTGAGCTGAACATTACCTCAATACCTGTTATGTCTTCGGCTGTAAAATAATCCAGGTTTTGTTCCATAAAGTGGAAGTAATCGTTTATTGCAGTAACACCCTCATTATTATAAAACTTATCCAGGCTAAAACCATCTATTACAAAATAGGTACGGGCATCATATATTTTATAATATTTATTAGGGTCGTGGAGCATATATCCCTCATTAAACCCTTTAACTTTTTGTTTAAGCAGGTTCACCAGCGTCATCTTGTTAGCTTTTAATATATCCTGCTCGTTAAGTATCTGATCGGCTTCGCCAGGGCCATTCATGTTTTTGGAGTTTTTTATGATTTTTTTATCTTTTATCACCACTTCTTTCAATTTATGGCCCAATCCCTGTATTTTTTCGTCATAAAGTTGCTTTATTACCCGGTTATTAAGGTTTTTTAGCATTAAAGTATCAGTATTCACATACCATGGGATTGCTTTTTTATTTGCCTGGGTAAATACCGGCGCCTTAAATTCATCAACCGTTACCCCCACATTATTGCTTTTGCCGCGCTTGTTCCTAACCTGTATCATAAACGAAGCCGTATCAACAGGTAAAAAGCCTTTAAATACAAAGCGGCCGTCCTTATCTGTAACTGTATCTGTTATAAAAGCCGGTTTCTTTGATAACAACGTAACTTGCGATCCGGCAATGGGTTTATTAAAAATATTGGTCACTCTGCCTTGTATCCTAAATTCGGGCTCTGCTGCAAATGCCGGTACTTTGTTTAAAAACAATTGCTTCCAGTTGTAGCCAACCCAGCCTTGTGTAAGCAGCAGGTTATCCAGCTTAACCGCTCTTTCGGGGCTATTATCTTCAAAATAATAGGCGGGTTGCTCAACGTTTCCTTTCAGATCGGATGTAAGCAGCATATCGTTTAAAATATTGCTGTCGAGGCTGTCATTTTTTACCTGACCATCGTCGGTCACCGACATTGAAAAGCTGCCTATAACCGGCTTGCCAGCTTTATCGGTTACTTTTATGTTCAGCGCAACACTATCATGCGGCGCGTAATTGTTTTTGTTGGTGATGATGTTCAGTTGCAGGTTATCATTATGGTTGATGTAAACAATCCGTTCTGCCAATGGCAGAACGGCTTCGTTTAATAATGTAAGATGGGCGATGCCCGATGGAAAAGCATTTTTAGATATCAGGCTTATTAATTCGGTGCTTTTCATGGTGATATGTGCCGCATAACAAACCACACCACCCGACTGGCCAATGAGATAGTAAACAGCCGATCTGTTAGCCAACAGATCGGGCGTAATGGAAATAATCACCCTAAGCGAATCGGCAGGCCGGTTATCCACCCTTAAACAAACACCTGATTGGCTGATAACGGGCATCGGGTAACTTTTTGTATTGCCATCCGGCGAAGTTAGTTGAGCAGTATAGATATTGCCAGCCAACGGCGTAAAGTTAAATGAGCCCATACCACTGTGTACTGATTCAAACGCTGTTACCTCCTGCTGTTTGCTGTCGTATATCTTACCCGATATATCAATACCTTTACCATCCTCACCTATAGCTTTAAACCCAATGCGCGAAGTTATGCCTGTAACCAGCGCACCGCCTTCGGGCATAAATTGCAGGTCGATATTTTGTGGTTGGTTAAATATTATGGGTACTTCATAAGTTTTAGCTGTATCGGCTCCTTTTACCTTATCGTGCAAAATAATGCTCAAATTTTTTGCAGATGTTTTATCAGGCAGGTTAAAATTTACATTAACCTTGCCATCCATATCTGTTGAGGCACTGGCTTTATATAAGGTGTGTTGCCCGTCGGTTACCCGGAGTTGCATATCCTGTAAACGGACAGGATTTTTACTGAGATCAGTAAACAAAAGGCCGGCCTGTATATTGGTTATTCCTTCCTGTTGGGTTTCCTTAAAACTGCTATTGATGAGTCGCGGGTGCGATGAGGCTATGTAGATCTGCTTTTTAAACACATAATCCTCACCAAAGTTACGCATCCAGTTGGTGTATGCCCGCAGCGTATAACTACCCTCGGGGATCTCATCAACATTTAATGCGATGTTTCCCCAGCTTAGGCCCATTACCACGGGGCATATCATCCTTTTAACCATGGTATTGTGGCTGTCGCTCAGCTCAATATACAGCAAACCGCTGCGGGTGGAGGCAGTTAAGTCATCGGCATTTAAAAGGTAGGCCTTAAACCAAAGGGTATCATTTTGCGCGTAGTTAGGTTTATCTAATTGCAGGTAGAGTTTCTCAACGGGCAGTTGTTTGTGTTTCAGGTCTATCCGGTTGATCAATGAATCTATTGGCCCCGACTGGCAAAAGGCCGGCAGGCTGCATACAGATATAAAAACGGACAGAGTGATCCGGTACAATAGATTCATGAGGTGGTTTAAGGTTTATACAAGGGCCTTAATTACTAAAGATACTAAAAAGATAAACACCCTTAATATATTCAATTTGAAAAAATACCCTTTCATTATGAGAGGGTATTTTTTGTTTACAGTAATAGCATATAAACAAAACGCTGTGTAAATCAGCATAAAAACAGGCATTCTTACAACGCGGCACTTTTTTGGCATATACAGATCGCATAAATATTTTACTGACGCGAAATGCAATCTGTTTTAATTGTAGAGGATGAAGCCAGGCTACTAAGTTTGCTTGCAAGGATTATTGAAATAGATGGGTACCATGTACTAAAAGCGCAATCGGCCAAAGCCGGTATAAAGCTTTTGGAAAACGAGGACATAAGAGTGGTGATAAGCGATGTGCAGTTGCCCGATGAAAATGGGATAGAGCTGATACAGCGCATAAAGCGCATCCACTCCTACATCGAGGTAATTAACTTAACCGCTTTCGGATCGATAAAGGATAGTGTAAGGGCCATGAGGAGTGGTGCCTTTGATTATTTAACCAAAGGCGATGATAATGATAAGATATTGCCTCTGTTAGGCAAAGCCCTTGCTAAAGCCAACCAACAGTTTAAAACTTATCAACTCGAAAACGTTGCTGCCCGGCCTTATAGCTTTGAAACCATATTGGGGAGTTCTCCCGCTATAATTAGTGCCATTGATCTGGCTATAAAGGTTTCGCACACCAATACTACTGTTTTGTTATTGGGCGAAACTGGTACAGGTAAAGAAGTTTTCGCGCAAGCCATACATGAAGAAAGCGACCGTAAATCGAACCCGTTCATCGCATTGAACTGCAGCGCGTTTACCAGCGAATTGCTGAACAGCGAATTATTCGGCTACGTAGCCGGTGCATTTACCGGAGCTAATAAAGATAAGAAAGGCCTGATTGAAGAAGCCAATAACAGCACGCTCTTTTTGGATGAAATAGGTGAGCTGAGCCTTGAGCTGCAGGCAAAGCTATTACGTGTTTTAGAGGATGGCACATTCCACAAAATTGGCGACTCTAAAACCACATCATCAAACGTACGCATAATAGCTGCCACAAATAAGGACCTGCGGCACGAAATTGACCTTAATAAATTTAGGGCCGACCTTTATTACCGGCTCTCGGTATTTACCATCACTTTACCACCTTTACGTGAGCGCCGTGATGATATTGAGATGCTGGCTAATCATTTTTTAAAAAGATTTGCCAATAAAATAAACCGTTCGGTTATAAAAATAGACCCCGAGTTTATGAAAGTTTTAACCCGGCATGAGTGGAAGGGGAATATCCGCGAGCTGAAGAATGTGATTGAGCGTGTAGTAATATTAGCCAATGGTGAAACCCTCACCACCGATCTGCTCCCCATTGAATTTTTTATGCATGATAATGATGGTACAGACAATACACAGCCATTTAACCTATCACTTATTGAGAGCCAGTTTATAAAGAAAGCCTTATACCACACAAAGGGCAATAAAAACGAGGCTGCACGCCTTTTGGGTATCAGCATGTCAACCCTGTACCGCAAAATAGAAGAGTATAAAATAGTCTGACCTTATATTTCACTGATAATCATCTAAAGGGAGGTTTTTGTTCCCGCAGGGTCGGGCTACCTAAAGAAAGCCTCAGATTTTGCGCTAAGGCTTTCTTAATTCATATATGGTAAAAAACCGCTTATATGCCCGACTATTCCAGTCAGTACGGAATTGCGGCCATAGTTTTTCTTCGGTTAAATATAACCGTTATAGTTTGGGTCAAATTCCACGATCCATTCAATGCCATATTTGTCTCTAAACATTCCAGCATAAGTACCCCATGGGCTGTCACCAATAGGCCCTTCAATAGTTCCGCCTGCTGATAACCCATTAAATAATTTGTCTGCTTCTTCGCGGTTTTCAGCGTTGACGAATATTTTAGACCTGTTTTCGTTTTCGTCTACTCGCCCCATAAATTCGGGAATGTCATTGGCAATTAACACATTGTGTTTGCTAATGGGTAAAGCTATGTGCATTATTTTGTTTGCCTCATTTTCTGGCACCGCAAACTCAGGGCTTGATATTTCCTTGAAACGGATAATCTTTGCGAACTCTCCGCCAAAAACTGATTTGTAAAAAGTGAATGCCTCTTCAGCATTCCCATTGAAGTTGATCCAGGGATTAATTGCTCTCATAATGTTTAATTCTTAAAAGTGATTGTAAATTTTCATTTTATGTTTTCTAAGATAAGGTGGCCAACAGTTCTTCCAGGTTTTTTAAGCTCATGGTGAAGCCAATTTTGAAGCCCTCTAATAATTTCTCCAATCGCTCAAACGATTCATTAAAAATGGTGATGTCCACTTTGGTTATGCCATTTTGCTCGCTGAAATTGTAATCCCATTCAGAACCCGGCAGTTCACGGTTTTCGTTTTCATCTGAAAACGCGTTGTACATCTTAAAATTGGTTTTCGGGGTAATCGATGTGAATTCCTGCACTGCCCAACGTTCCTGCCCGTCGGGGCTTATCATCGCGTAAAATCGCCGCCCGCCAACTTCAAAATTCATATACTTGGTTTTGGCGCGCATAGGTGCAGGTGCAACCCATTGGTCCAGCAATTCGGCTTTGGTAAAGGCATCCCATACTAAAGACTGTCCGGCATTAAATTCCCTGGTTATATAAACCATTTTCGCTGCCTTGTCAACATTAAAATCAAATAGCAAATCGTTGTTCATTTTTTCTATTTTTTCATGGTTAATAATAGTTCGTCAAGCTGGTTAAATTGATTTTCCCAGTTTTTCCTGAATTGAGCTAGCCAATGGTCAAATTCCTGCATTTTTCTCGCATTAAAGTGATAATAAATTTCTCTGCCACTCTGCTCAGGTCTGATCAATTCGCATTCGTGTAATACTTTAATATGTTTTGATACTGCTTGCCGGCTCATATCAAATTTATCAGCCATTGCATTTGGTGTTAATGCCTGAATAGCAATTAAAGTTAAAATAGCCCTGCGTGTTGGGTCGGCTATGGCCTGGAATATGTCTTGTTTCATTTAGCGGTATTTAATTAAGCAACCTGTAGGTTGCAAATATATATGCAACTTTTAAGTTGCGCAAATTTATTTGCAATTATTTTTTTCAGGGTGTAAACCGCTGTAAAAAAGTATTGCTTTTAATTCAGGATATCCTTTCTTCAAATTGACAATCAACCCTATCAAATTGATAGCGTCATTTTGAGAAAAAAGCAAAACACTATTTCTATATTATTGATTTGTAGATGTTTAGTAATATGCCTATTGCTGGCACAAGAGTAGCATAATGCTGAATGTTCGCAAAGAACAATTGATGAACATCAAAATAAAAATATAGAAAAATGAAAAGACCTCTAATTACTTTTATGCTGCTATCTGCTGTCACACTTAAAGTATTCTCTCAAACAGCAGTTCAATCCGTAAGCAACACAAAAGATTCTGTAAAACGCTCTTTACCTTCTCCGCTTCCTGATCCACCGTTCCCTACAAGCGACTGGGATGGCGGCCCACTGATCGGTTCTGATGGTACAGCACCACTATATCCTATGCAAAAGGCATTAGGGCTTACCAATACACAATTTAGAGTATATGGATGGATAGACCCGGGTGCAGACATCAGCAGTTCAAAGCACTCCAATGCACCTACTTCTTACGATTTGATCCCTAATACCGTAATGCTGGACCAAGTTGGATTGAAATTTGACTTGCAGCCTAATACCGTACAAACCGACCATGTATCCGCAGGTTTTTTGGTAACAACAATTTTCGGTACTGATTATAGGTATACTACAGGTAAAGGTTATTTCAGTAACCAGTTATTAGGTAATAATAATAAATATGGTTTTGATCCGGCTGAAATGTATGGATTGATATACTTCCCTAAAATAGCCGATGGGATGCTTTTAAAAATAGGTCGTTATATATCCCCGGCTGATATTGAGGCACAATGGGCGACTGACAATTACCTCTATTCGCATTCGCTGATGTTTACAGTGGACCCGTACACTTTCACGGGTGCGCAGGCGACTTTTAAACTGGGATCATACTGGCAATTAGAGGTAGGCGTTGACGCCGGTAATGATATGGCACCATGGAGTAAATCTGCGCAGATCAACGGCTTATTAATGGCTCGCTGGGTATCCAGGGATAATAACAACTCTCTTTATGGTGGTATCAATGCATTAGGTAATGGTGACTATACCCGCCAGCATGATGACTTACAAATGCTGGTTGCAACCTGGGGCCATAAATTTAATAAAACATTCCACATGATGACAGAGGCCTATTATCTATGGCAAAATCATGCATTAGTGGGCGGTACAGTAATTACAGGTCCACCTCAGCCATTTTATACCAATGTTGGCGCGGGAGCACCTATCCCCGGAACAATGACGGCAGTTGGCGCGGTTAACTATTTCCAGATACTAGTATCAAACCGCGATTATATATCCATCAGAAACGGATACTTAAGCGACCCACAGGGAGGCAGAACCGGTTATGCAACCAGCTACTCTGATCATACCATAGGGTTTGTTCACTATTTCAACGATTATATAAGGATACGCCCTGAAATAAGATATGAACGCGCTTATGCCGATGGTATAACACCATATGACAATGGCACTAAAAAAGATCAGTACACGGCGGCTATGGACCTGATAGTAAGATTTTAAATGCAATGAGGGTGCTGTTTGTCAGTTACCGGCACCCTCATTTAACCCCTGATAACTGAGTAGATTAAATTTTAAAAAAATGAAAAATCTCAAATTAATTATCGCCTTTTTAGCGATAGCATCCTTTGCAACACGGTCATTTGCACAGGATAAAGCAACAGGTTTATACCTTACTGCCGAAGATTATGTAAACCATAAATTAAGTTTTGAAACCAACGGCACTGATGCAACCCACATCACACTAAATGAGTTTTTAGATGGAAGTAAAGTAACCGTTTGGCACGATGGCAAAAAGCAGGTATTCGTGAAAAATGAAATATTTGGCTATCACACCAGTAACAGCGATTACCGCTTTTTTAACAATGTTGGCTACAAGATCATCGATACCAAGGATTTCTATATCTACAGTCACCCCAAATTGGTACAGCAAGGCAAGGGTGAAAAGCTTGCAGACAGCTTTTATTTCAGCGCTTCGGTTAAAGATGCCGTTGAGCCTTTGACGATCAAAGACCTTGAAAAAACGTATGCCCAAAACACCAAGTTCAAGTATACAATTGAAAGCGAATTTCAATGCGACAATGAGCTAACTAAATACGATGCCTCTATACAGGAATATAAGGTTAAGTATTTGTTTGACCAAAGCGCAAAATAGCATTGCCGTCGCGAGCGGCAATTATAGGTTAGGTTGCTTAAGCCTGGTAGAGGTACCAGGCTTTTCTTAGTTTACGCCAACGAGCTCAATTTCAAATACCCCAGCGAGATCGGGTCTTCCGCTAAGCCAGCTGCAGGCACTAATTCAATAGTATATTGTTCTTTTAATGCCGGTGATAGTATCTCCTCTATCTGGTACAGGTCATCCACATCAATTCCGTATTTGTCATCAATATGTGAGCTTGCGCCTTCAAAATGATTGTGCTTAAAGAATAGCGTTTCTTTAGCCTCTTTAAAGGCCAGCGCCCTGTCGGTTTTAACAGTAAGTACAACGTAGTGCTGTTCCTCAAACTTGTTTTCCTGGTAACCGCCAAGGTTAATAAAGAATAGCTTATTAGCTGGTTCAGATGTGCTGATGTGATCTGTATCTTTTTCAATGATCTTCACTTCAAAGCTATCAACCGCGGTTACTTCGCGCCAGGCATCAATGTGTATCTTATCCGGCTCGGGCCAAAAGGCTTTTATTTGTGGTACAAGTTCATTTAATGAGGATCCTATCCCAAAGAAAACATCATGCTGTTCGGTATGCCTGCCCGGTGGTTTGCAGCCTAACATCAGCATAAAAAGTTTATGGTTTGCCATAAGATAAAGGTAATTAATCTTAACCTTTGCGGGCCGATAATATTGCATTTGTCAGCCCAAAATCACAATTGGGCATAAACGCTGCTTTTGCTATAATTGAAGCGTACTTCGCAAATACAAGCGCACATTTTTTACGTTTATACTCATAAAAACAGCTCTTAATATCTATATGAAAAAGGTAATTTATTTATTAACCATACTATTAACTACCGGTGTTACCGCTTTTGCAGCAATACCATTGCACAAAAGCAAACCCCATATTAAACCCACCATTGATACCGCCACCTTTGCCACCGGATGCTTTTGGTGTACCGAAGCCAAATTTCAGCAATTAAGGGGTGTAAAAAAGGTTGTTTCCGGTTTTGCAGGCGGGCACGTGGCTAACCCTACTTACAAACAGGTTTGCACCGGTACAACCGGCCATGCCGAGGCCTGTAATATTATTTACGACCCCTCAGTAATTACTTACGACGAATTACTGGCCGCCTTTTTTGTAGCGCACGACCCTACCCAGCTTAACAGGCAGGGCAACGATGTGGGCATACAATACCGCTCGGCTATTTTTTACCACAGCGCCATCCAAAAACAAAAGGCTGATTATTACATTAATAAACTGAACGAAGAAAAGGCCTACAAAAGCAAAATTGTAACGCAGGTTACGCCTTACACCGTTTTTTATAAGGCTGAGGATTATCACCAGGACTACTTCAATCAAAACGGTAATCAGCCCTATTGCAAATACGTGATACAGCCCGAACTGGATAAATTTAAAAAGGTATTTAAAGACAAACTAAAATGAGATCAGCATTCTTATTCATCGCTATTATAATAAGCACCGTTACAAGCTCTTTCGCTCAAAATCTAAAATCAGACAAAGGGCACGAGAATAACCCTTATTATTCCAATACCGACACCAAGCCGCTAAAGGTGAGCAATGCCGAATGGAAAAAGATCTTGCCGCCCGACTTGTATGCCGTTGCCCGCGAGCAAAACACCGAACGCCCTTTCACCGGGAAATTCTGGAACAGCAATGCCAAGGGAACTTACTATTGCGCGGTATGCGGCAATGAATTGTTCCGCTCGGATGCCAAGTTTGCAAGCGATTGCGGCTGGCCCAGCTTTTTTGAGCCGGTACGCAAGAACAGCGTTATTTACCGGTCTGATAGTTCCTTCGGGATGGATCGTACCGAAGTGATCTGCGCGCGCTGCGGCTCGCACTTAGGGCATATATTTGATGACGGCCCCGCGCCAACGCACAAAAGGTTCTGCATGAATTCTGTTTCGCTGGATTTTCAGCCGGATGGGAGGTAGGTAGTTTTTTGGCACACGCGGCACGCGTGCCGCCAGCAAATGAGAATCTTATTGCAATACTATAACTTTATATCACAGTTTAACTTTAGATATAAGTAAGTCTGATCCTAATTCTAAACTAACTGTATCAATATAATCAGGGCTTTTATCAAGAATGGGACTAACTATAACAAAATTACCAATGGTATCAAGTAACCTTAAATCGACAGAAGAAAGGTGTATAGTAAAGTTAAATTTATTGTTGTTTAAATCAAAAGAGTTTATTCTTAATAATACCTCTTTGAGAGATATACTGACAAGAGAATTTGAATTAAATAAGTCTCTTTTACTAAGCAATGAATGGAGCTTCGTTTCTAATGGCTTAAAATGTTCATTTATAATTTTGGTCAACATATCCTTTGTAAGATTATCAGAGGTTTTATAATGTCCACGATAATGCCATGAAAGAGTTTCTTTCAAATCACTAAAAAAGGAGTTGTAAAAATCCTCGAGAAAATTTGCCTTTGCCTTTTCTCCATTATCAAGAACTATTGTTTTTGATAAACTGATTATCGCTTCTTTCATATTAATAGAAACCAAGAAGCAGATTGACTTGCTTCTTGGTATAGTAAATTATTTATTCATCTGTTTTATCAGGCACTCCAGATCCTCCATCAGGTGGAGGCGTGGCTATATCTCTAATTGGTTGATACCCCTCATGCAAAGTTCCCGGGGCATGTAATTTTTCATACCCCCCCGATCTTTCATGGTCCTCCCCTTTATTAATATCCGGTTGTAGGGGCTGAATCTGACCTCTTTCTTCTTTTGGCAAATTTTCTTCTGACATAATCTATGTATTTAATTAAAAAATTCAATTGCAAAAATATCATCTGAGATTATCAAAATCCCATTTGTACGAGGTACTATATTCTTAAATATTCCTTTATCCAGATTCCATAATTCATCTATATAAATTGTTTCCTTGCAAGGATATGGTGAGGCAAATGATTTCGGTCCAAATTTCCCTCCTATCTTTCTTCCGTCTTTTAAATGCACAATTATCCAAGCGGCCTCTCTTTTGGTAAAATGAAAATCCCATGCAGATTTTGAATTACTTATAACATGGGGCTTAATTTTTTTGCTTTTTAATATTTTGTCAATTAGTAATGGCCAGATAATGGGCATCACTATAAACATCAAAAAAAGAGAAAGGTAAAATCCTATTGGGAAATTAATAAACCATGTATAATATATATCTAAAAATAACAACCAAGAACACAGTATAAAATTGATAAGGCTATATCCAACAATTTCAAATAAATTTTTAGTGAAATCATATTTCTCATCTGCTACAAGCAAGCGATTGATTTTTACTGAGATGAAACCTGGTAAGAATAATATTACAAATAATGTAATATTATCGTTGGTGAGTAAATTCATATTGGTTTAGTGATAATAAATATATGGTTTTATTATTAAAATCCAAAATTGATATTTTATTGAAAAATATTATCAAAACAACCGTAATAGCCATCGCTGCTCGAAGTTTCCAAATCGGATCAATATGCACTATGCCTGTATCTCCGACTACAGCTTACCACTAATTTAACATTGATTATCAGCAGGGGGACTAATGATTGGTAGCTATCCCGTAATTAAATCCTATCTTTAATCTTCTAAACGTTAACGCAATGAGTCAAAAAATAGCCGGTTTTTTATTGTTGTTCCTTATTTTACAAGGTTGCACCCATGCTCAAACCTTCAATAAAGCCAAGTTAGATAGTTTTTTTGTCGCGATAAACGCGCATGATGAAAACATGGGTAGTATTGCCATAGCGTCTAATGGCGTGGTCGTTTACCAAAACGCCATAGGATATAGTCAGCTGAATAATGATTTAAAAACACCGGCGACTATTAAAACTAAATACCGGATCGGCTCTATTAGTAAGATGTTTACCGCGGTTATGATATTCCAATTGATTACTGAAGGTAAGCTTAGTCTTGAAACAATATTGGCTACTTATTTTCCACAACTCCCTAATGCCAACAAAATTACCATAGGAGAAATGCTGGATCACCGTAGCGGTCTTTATAACTTTACGAGTGACTCGCTTTATGCCATGGCCAAGCCTAAGTCAGAAGCTGAAATGACCGCTATTTTTGCCCGGCAGAAACCCGATTTTGAACCGGATGCAAAGGCGGAATACAGTAATACCAATTTCGTGCTATTGGGTTATATCATCGAAAAATTGACTGGTAAACCCTATGCAGAAGAGTTAAAAAAACGCGTCACCTCAAAAATAGGGCTGGCAGATACTTATTATGGTACTAAAGCCAACCCAGCCAAAAACGAAGCATACTCCTACAAATATACAGGGCAATGGATGCAAATGCCCGAAACGGACATGAGTATTCCTGGCGGCGCTGGTGCTATTGTATCCACACCGACTGACCTGGTTAAATTTATAGATGCGCTTTTCGCAGGAAAACTTATTAGCCCAGCTAATTTAGAACTTATGAAGACGATGAAAGACAACTATGGCATGGCCATGTTTGCCATTCCGTTTTATGATAAAAAGGGTTATGGGCATAGCGGGGGCATCGATGGCTTTACCAGTTTACTTATTTATTTTCCGCAAGAGAAGTTAGCGATAGCTTATACTTCTAACGGAGTGCGATATTCAACCAATGATGTAATCATAGGCGCGTTAAGCATCTATTTTAATAAACCGTATATAATTCCTGAATTTAAAACAATCACCCTAAGCACAGCAGATCTCGATAAATATGTAGGTGAATATTCCAGTACCCAAATACCTTTAAAGATAACTATAACTAAAAACAATACCCAGTTATTTGCACAAGCCACTGGTCAAAGCGCATTTCCGGTAGAAGCCCAGGGTGACAATAAATTTGCCTATGCCGGTATTATCATACAGTTCGAGCCAACTAAAAACAGTTTCTCTTTAACTCAGGGAGGTCACAACTATCTTTTTACTAAAACCAACTAATAAGATAATCAGTTGAAAGTCCAAGACTGATAGTCGACCCGCTGTCTCCGACTACAGCATTCCCCTAATTTAACATTGATTACCCGCTTAATATTAGCTAACTTGCATACACATCAAACAAATATTTTATTGCAATGGCAGATCAGACCCAGGATAACTCCGTAATGTCGCACATAAAGAAACTGACTGAAAAGGAAGAGCATTTATACGGAAAGGAAAACTTAACAGACGAAGACATCAAAGAATTACACAAGGTAAAGTCAGAACTCGACCAATACTGGGACCTGTTGCACCAAAGGCGCGCGCTGCGTGATGCAGGCGAAAATCCGAACAGGGCAGAAATGCGCTCAACAGACACTATAGAAAATTACGAGGAATAGGAGATACCGGCCTTAAGCGCATCTTTTATTTCTATCCCGCTGTCTGGAGTTTCCCAAACCGGATCATTATGCCTGTAGTCCAGCCACCATATGACTATTCTGTGATCAGTTTTAACGTTAATTAATGTTAAAGCAGGCAATATGGGGCGTATTTTACCGTATTGAGTAATATGAAATACAAAGTGAAATTAGCGGACGGCACGGCACACCTGGTGCATATCACCAGCGCCTATTTTAAGGCATGGCATGTATGGAAGGTCAAATTCGATGACGGGAAAGTTGTGATGTTATTTAAGCTGGGCAATGAGTGGATGCAAAGGAACGAGGACTTTTTAGAGGCACAGCTCTTAAATTCGGTGGGAGCTTGTATCGATAAGATCATATACAAAAGAAAATTGATCGGCCTTTAAATTTATTTGCTATAAATGCTGTCAGAAGTTTCCAAACTTCTGACCACTATGCCTGTAGTCTCCGACTACATAAAAAGCCCTGTTTTTTTATATTTTCGTATAATCTAACTGTAAAAACATGATCCGTACTATTTTGTCTCTATTGCTGGCGGTTTGTACGCTGGCAGGCTTTGCACAAACGCAGGAAGTTCCGGCAGCTATAAAAGTTACTGACGATTATAAGCTGATTATGCATGCTTATGCTAAAGGTGTACAGGTTTATGTTTGCACGCAGGATCCGGCGGATACTTCCCGGTACGTATGGACTTTTTCAGAGCCGCGTGCCAACTTATACACTGCCGCTGATTATCATAAATTAATTGGAAAACACTATCTCAATCCGTCAAAAAAACCTACATGGGCATATACTGATGGTTCAACAATCAGCGGTGCCAAATTGCAGCAGGTCAACTCGCCCGATAGTACTGCTATACCGTGGTTGTTGCTGAAAGGAATCACACCGGGCGGAACGGGTACACTTACCCCAGTTGTTTTTATCCAACGGATCAATACACAGGGAGGCAAAGCCCCTGTCACAGCCGACAAACAGCATAAAGGTCAGTTGTTAGCGCAACCCTATACGGCTGAATACCTTTTTTACATCAAGAAATAAATATTTATCAGGCCTGCGCGCCAGCGGTTGGGCTATTTATTTTAAAAAGGAAGATATTCTTTTTGTCCTGCCAGTCATTTTCAATTACAGTGGCCGTTCCAAATTTCGAAAAAATATTTTTTATGCGGTCTTTTTGAGTAAAAACCTCATCAACAAGACAGTTTTCAACGATATTGTTTTTGAATAGCTGGCACAGGTTTTCAGTTATCCAAGTATCGTCGTAGGCATGCAGCCAATTGGTTAATATTAAAGCCTTAACCGGCGTATTTAATGTTGATACTGTAGCTATACTCCCTTCTAAATATTCAATGGGTGGATTAGTAAATTTATTCAGTAATTCTCCGCATTGAAGCGCCTGTTTATCAAGATCAATGCCGATGCGCCGGGATTTTCTAATATGTCTTAATATCTGACCGGTTCCACACCCAACATCAACCACTGTCGAATCTTTTTCCAGAATCGGGTCAATTATTTTAACAATCATTTGCTTGTAGTTAGTAGTTTCAAAGGGTCTGTAGAGATGCCACTTGTCGAAATGGTATATAACGTACAATAAATAGTATACTCTTTTTTTAGCCTGCCCTATTAATACCTTACCTAAACCATGTTTATACGCCTTTTGCAGCTTATCAATATAATATTTCATATAGAGTTTTTTAGTTCAATATGCTTAAAACTAAATGCTGCGACCTTTTAGTTTTGTTATGGCAATTAAGGCTGCTTACCTCATTTAATTCAGTATTGATCACCAGGAGAATTATTGCAGCAAAAAAGAAAATAGTTGCTTTATTTTCCATGCTTTAAAGTTTAGATAAGTAAACTTATGCTTAATTTTCTATCAGGTAGATTGAGTATGCTAATTGTGTAGCAAATCGTATATTTTGCGCATTTTTAAGCCGAACCTTACCTCGCTTACTGGTAGAAGTTTAACCCGCTGTCCAAAGTCCCTGACTTCGGACTAATATGTCTGTAGTCTCCGACTACATAAAAAATCTTTTCCTCCCTAATTCTTAAAATCCAATTGAAAATTCCCCTACCTTTTAATTAAAATTCTTCTACATTTACCATTATGAACCAATTTACCTATCCATATGCCCAAAGCGCTAAACCGGTTTATTGCGACCGGTTTAAAACTATTATATTTTGCACCGTACTTTTACTCTTGTTTATCAGTTCGGCGCAAGCCAAAGTAATACCGGCTGCCTGCTTTACCGACAATATGGTACTACAGCAAAAAACCAATGCGGCAATATGGGGCACCGGCACGCCCGGTAAAAACTTTTCGGTCACTACCTCATGGAACAATAAACAATATACCGTGGTTTCGGCTGCTGATGGGAACTGGAAAACCAAAATTGCTACACCATCCTACGGCGGGCCATACACCATTACTTTTGATGATGGCGACAAGACTATTTTAAATAATATTTTGATAGGTGAGGTATGGGTGTGTTCAGGCCAGTCGAACATGGAAATGCAGCTGACTGGCTTCTACGGCAATGTGCTCAATATAGATAAAGAGCTGGCCGATGCCGCCAATTATCCTGAAATAAGGATGCTGAAAATAGATAACAAAACCAGCTTTCAGCCGCGTACCGATGTGCCTGTAAAATGGGGTTGGAATGTTTGCAACCCGCAAACCGTGCGCGAGTTTTCGGCAGTGGCTTATTTCTTCGCGAAGAATTTATATGATGATAAACACATCCCGATAGGCATTATTAACAGTACCTGGGGCGGCACCGTGGCCGAAGCGTGGACCAGTGGCGGTGCGTTAAAAACTATGCCGGCCTTCGCGCCTTTTGTACAGGCAGCCGAAGCTGGCCTTACACAGGAAAAACTGGATGCCAAATACCAGGATGATATACGCGCGTGGCTGAACAATATCAACCTAAAAGATCCGGCGTACCAAAACGGAAAATTATTATGGGCCATGCCCGGCTTTGATGATTCTGCATGGCAGCAGATGGCCGTACCTGCTTATTGGGAACAAGCAGGCCTGCCAAATTATGATGGCACCGTATGGTTCCGCAAAACTGTTAAACTACCGGCAACATGGGCGGGCAAGGACCTGAAACTGGATATCGGTGGCATTGACGACTATGATGATTCGTTTTTTAATGGCACGGAAGTGGGCCATACCGAACTATTTATTTATAAACGGAGCTATACCATACCCGCCAAACTGTTAAAAGCTGGTGATAATATTATTGCTATACGCGTATTTGATAACGGCGGGCTTGGCGGCATAAACAAAGGGCCGATGACCTTATCGATGGTGGGCGATACTTCGGCGAAGATCGATCTTGCAGGTAACTGGAACTATCATTTAGCTACGGAACTGAAACAACTACCACAGCCGCCTACAAATGGCAACAGCCCTAACAGGCCCACGCTTATTTATAATGCCATGATCAGCCCTATACTGCCTTACACCATTAAAGGCGTGATATGGTACCAGGGCGAAAGCAATGCCGACAGACCCTACCAGTACGAACAACTATTCCCGCTGATGATCAGCGACTGGCGGCAAAAATGGGGCGAAGGCGACTTTCCGTTCTATTTTGTGCAGATAGCCAATTATGGTGCTACAGATCAGCCACCGGTTGCTGATTGGCCAGCGCTGCGTTATGCCCAGCTTAAAACTTTATCGTTGCCTAATACCGGGATGGCTGTAACTATTGATATTGGCGATCAATACCGCATCCATCCGCAAAATAAGCAGGAAGTTGGTCGCCGACTGGCTTTAGTGGCGAGGGCAAAAACGTATGGTGAGTCCATTGCCTTTTCAGGTCCCAGATATCAATCGCAAAAAATAGAGGGCAGTAAAATACAGCTGTCATTTAATTACACCAACAACGGCCTGGTTGCCAAAGGCGATACCCTGAAAGGTTTTACCATTGCTGGGGCAGATAAGGTTTTCCATCCGGCGCAAGCCATAATAAAAGGCAATAAAGTGATTGTTGTTAGTACTGATGTTGTTAGTCCGGTGGCAGTGCGTTACGGCTGGGCAAATTTTCCAACCTGTAATCTGTATAATGGGGTTGGTTTACCTGCATCGCCATTTAAAACTGATGATTGGGTTGGGGTAAGGTGAATTTTGAATTAACTGCTCAATTAATACTAATATTTTTAGTATTTTATATGGAATTCACAAAATATTTTTTCATTTTTGTGTTCATAATTATGGTTGAGCTGATTATTATGAACAATACTTATTTATTTAAAGAGGCCAAAGCCTGGGTAAAGCGCAAAAGCGGGCCGGATGAAGTGGTGCGGATCATCCCCGCCATGAAAACCGAAGGGCAAGTATTGAGCTATGAATTGTTTGTAGCCTATGATCAACCGGATTATTTAGGCAGGATTTTATTTGATGCCCAGGGCTACTGGATCTATGATGGCAACATATTCAACGTAACCGAACAAGAGCAGTTGGCAAAGTTTATCAGCAGTTATGTGGAAGCGCTTTAAAAATGAATCATCCCGACACCGGAACCCAGGATTATAAATTGTATCGGCATATAAAAATCGCAATCCATAACTCATGGCTTAAAAAATGCCATCATAATTAATATAGCCAGGTCTGCATTTCCCATATTCGCTACCCCATCCATTATTACATTTTAGCCTGATAATTAACATTTTAAATACCTTACATTTGCTTTAATGTAAACCTGTAATCCATTTTTGGATTTCTTAATTTTAATATATTTAGTCATCCTTAATTTTTATCATGTTTAGGCAGATCGGCTGGCTGGTTGTATATCTATTGCTTTGTACTATTTGCAAAAAGGCTTACTGTCAGCAGGATGTTGATTTTCATTTAAGCGCGCATTTACTGACCGGCAAAAAGATCATCAAAGTAAAACGCGATTATTATGACCCATACCTTTGGGTGCTTGCTCAAAATAACCAGGTATACCGGATCAACAGTTTAAGCCTTGCCATTGATGATTACACGGCTACTTTTGCTGCTCAAGCTAGTTTGCAGTTTACTGATATTGCAGGCCTGAGTCAGGACACGGTGTTTATCGGCACAAATTCAAGTAATATTATAGAATATAAAAAAGGCATTATAAAAACCATCGGGTCGCCCGATGGCATTTCAGGAATGATAAACCAGGTAGGGATTGATCATTTATATAATGAGCAGCCTAATTGTTTTTGTGATGAAGGTGACAACTCGCCATTGTTGGGCCGAAAACTGCTGATAATAGCTACTACTGCCAATATGTATTATTACGATTGTGTAAACGAAGCTATATCACTGTTTACCACATTGTATGTAGGGCTTCCTATGGATAACAGGCTATTTGAAACAACTTACAGGACAGAGGCTTACAGCAACTTAGCATTAAGAGGAATATATGATCCGAATTATCAATACGCTGTTACCAGCCGTACCAGCTTCACAATCTGGGATGGCGTTTTAACCTACAACACCCCTCCATATGGAGCTCCTATTAATACATTCTATTATATAACAGGAAATATAACCTCAGTAAATTCTGGTATTGAATATGACAATTCACAATATTTGAACCAGCTATGGGGCACAGATAATGGCTTGTTTGAGAATACATTCTTCGGATCAAATGATACATCATCTGTTCATACACACTATCTGAGCGGTATAAAAGTAAATAAAGTAACCTCTATTTATGGTTTAGCTGTATTTCCGGCTTTAACAAAGGAACACTTATTAGCGGGCACTGATAATGGATTGTATTTCAGCAGTTCGGGTTATCATAATTATAATGGTGTTCTTGATGTACATAATACATTCACATTTGATGCTGATATCGGCAATCAACCCGTAAATGATATTTGTGTTGATGCTGCCTCGTACCTGCACGCTACAGCAATATGCGAAAACGCGGCATGGATAGCTACAAATAACGGCTTATACCTTATAAAATCTGATTATAGCAGCTATATAAATACAGCTTCAATTAAAGCAATAAGTTTTAAAAACGAGCCTGATACTTTATCAACGCTTAATCTTTGTTCGCTAAGTTCAATTACAGCAAAAATAAATTTGGGTGTTTACAGCGGTGCTAATATCGACTGGTATAGAAATGGCGCAGCATTACCCGGTGAAAACAGTGATACGCTTAACATCAGAGCGGTGGGTGATTATTATGCCATACTTCATGATCCCTGCGAAAATATTAATATCACCACCAACCATCTTAAAGTGAATTTAATTTCCGACCCCGTATTTACTTTCAATTACCCCGATAAACTCCCGGTTTGCGATAGTACATCAGTAAAATTAAATGTAACATACAGTCCATCCTATCATTACCGCTGGTATCATAACGATACATTAAACAGCGATACAACTTCATTTTTAATTGTAACTCAACCGGGCAAATATAAAGTAGAGGTTAGCGCATGTAGCAATTCATGGGTGCCATCAAAAGAGGTGCAGGTAAGTTTCAATCACATACCCACGCCTGCCATAAAACCCGATAAGCTTGCATATTGCCTTGGCGACCAGGCAACACTAAGCGTAAACATCCCTGTTGATCCATCATACAATATAACTTGGCTGCGCGATGGCAACCCTGTAGATAGTTATAATAATTTAACGGCAATTACAACCAGTATACCCGGCACATATACCGTGTTAATAAGCAGTACGGCAACCGGTTGTTCACAAACATCGTTACCTGTACAAATTGGCTTTATTCCTACACCAGCTATAAACATTCTTAAAAATGTAAATACTACATTATGCCAGGGCAAGGGTGTAAGTCTACAGGCTATTTACAAAAACGGCACAGTTAGGTGGTCCACAGGTGAAACAACCGACCAAATTACTGTAAGTACAGCAGGCATTTATAAAGTTACACTTACATCCACCGCCGGTTGCATAGCTGATACCAGTATAACTATATCTTTTCTGCCCCTTCCGGTATTTAATGTTAATGATACTACAATTTGCCCCTACAAACATCAACCTGTAACACTAACTGCACCGGCTGGATTTTCCAACTATCTCTGGAACAATCAACAAACCACGCAAACCTTTACTGTTACAACACCGCAAACCGTTAGCTTAACGGTTACTGATGCAAATGGCTGCCAGGCATCGTTACAAATACATGTTATAGAACAATGCCCCGAGGTTGAAATTCCTAATGCATTTACCCCCAATGGAGATGGGATTAATGATACCTGGGTAATTGATGGTGTAAATACTGACCCAACTGTAACGGTAAAAGTTTTTAATCGTTATGGCACCCTGATATATAAAAGCAATGGCTATAAAACACCGTGGAATGGCGAATACAATGGCGGTAAACTGCCTGCCGGTGTATATTATTATATATTAAAGGCAAAAGATGGGAAGCAAACGTTCAGTGGCTCAGTCACTATTTTGTATTGAAAAAAATCAGTAATGAGCATGTGATATTTTTAAAGGATTGTTCATTTCTTAATCTACATCATCTTTTTATCCTTCCTTTTTGCCCAAATTTGTTTTATCAAACTCCAAAACTTATGGATCACGCTAAAACAACAACAAGCAACGTACTGCAACAGCTGTTCAGGCAAACGCTTATTACCATCGCCATCGTTCTTCTGGGTTTTACAGTTGGCCATGCGCAAGCTCCCGCACAACCGTTACCCGTTGTGGGCACAACAACAATTTTAGGGCAGTTAGATGGGGTAACCATAGCGGCAGCAGTTCAGTCGCCATCAAACCAGCAAACAGACTTACAGGTCATCTGCGTTTTTGAATATACCGAGGGCGATATCTTTAATTCGCCGCCCGCATTGCCGCGTAACGTTAACGGACTGGTACATGTTGATGACGCCTTAAAAGGATTACTTACCGAACTGCGCAAAAGCGGCCGGTTTGCGGGCCATGCGCTGGAAACATTACTCATTACCCCGCCAGAGGGCAGCATGCCTGCAAAAAGATTGCTCATTATAGGGCTTGGCGACCGGAACAAATTTAACGCTGACCTGATGACCAGCGTTGGCCGTATAGAGATGCGTGAAGCTTTGCGATTAGGGGTTACCAGCTATGCACATGCCAGCGACTTGAAAGATGCCGGCATTGATTCGCCTACAGGCGCAGTTGCCGTAAATGTTATTAAAGGCGCTATAGAAGCTTATGAAACGGAAATATTTTTGAAAGATCACTCGTTCACCTCTTTCCAGCCCATGGTAAGCATAACTACGCTTGCAGGCCCGGCTTACTTTCAGGCTGCGGGTGATGCAGTTAAGGCCTTTATCGCTGCCAGGAAATAATAAAGGTAGTCGGAGACTACGGACAACGGTGGACTACAGACAGCGGTGTGGATTTCGGATAGAGGCATAGACGTTTTTTAAGGGATAATCTCAAAAAGGACAGAAAAAATTTGTAACTATACGCTTGAAAATGAAAATACATGGGCTGCTTAAACTACTGAACCTGATAGCGCTTTTACTTACTTTAACCCCTGAAGTTTTCGGGCAAAACAGCGCTTTAAGGGCTGATGAAAAAAAGGATTCGGCCTGGATAACACAATCAATAATAAATGCAAATAAGCCGGTTAATCACAAGGATACAAACCAAATTACGCATATATGGGCAGGCGGCAAGATCTTATATTGTGCCGATGGCTCATTAAAAGCAACGCAATTAATTGCAGCTCCCGATACTTTTATTACTACCCTACAATATTTTAATCATGGCAAATTAGTTGAACAGCGCTTTGATTATACCGATCTGGCAAATTATACGCTAAACAAAATTTACCGGCTGCCCGATAAAGAACCGTCCTATCTTTTTTTGCTTTCTAAAACAGAAGACAAGCCCGATTATGAACATGATTGGCTAAAAGATTTTAACAGCCTATCTAACCTGCCAAATGACACTGATTTTAACCACATTAAAAAAATCAGCTATGCTGCCGTGATGCTCAGGTTAAAAAAAGATTCACTGGTCGAAGTAAACTTTCCTCCGAGCACCCCACCAGATAATACTGATAATACCGAAGCGACTAATACGATGCCAGCTGATAGTAGTGAAATCACTATCACTATTACTACTACAGCTGTTTTAGACACCAGCTCATTTGGTTTTACTTCAGATATAAGGCAAGGCAGAAAATATCCCCGGCCTTTCTTAAAATACGATACTCTAACAGATAAGCTTAGTTTTTTTAATATTTATAACAAGGAAAATGATGACGATAACAACAATTCCACATCACCTTTTTTAACGGTTGAATCGGGCGCGTATCAACATAAGGATACATCCTTTGTGCTGTTAAACGACACTTCTTATTACAGCCCATCTTTAGAGTCGCTTACTAAAACCGTAGCACGCCGAAATTATAAGGCAGGAAAATACATTATAAAAGCTGAGGCCATTGAAGGCTATGAGGAGGAATACGGAGGGGTTATTCAACAAACACTAACTGAAAGATACCATATCGGAACGCAAACGCTAACCGATTTTAACAATGAAGATTGGGATAAAATTGATTTAAAACCGGATTATCGCCTGCAAAATAATTCTTCTCTTATTCTGCTGTTAGAGGATGAAACAAGTGGTCATGCCCCGGGTATGTGTGGAGCAGCCACATATAACGATTTGTACTTTTGGTTGGTTGATGGCAAATCGTCGGCACAACTGTTTTCATTTTCATATGGCTCATGTTCTTTTGATTTAAATTATACTTTTTCAAGAAACGGAAAAGAAATCACAGGAAAATTTTATCTCATCGACCCGGATGATGAGTCTAATGGATATGAGTTTGACGATTCCTATTGGAAAAATAATTCAACCTATGTTTTTGTGATTAGCGACAGTGAGCAAACATTGTCACGTAATTTTTACCTTTATTTTAATGTGCTGGATAAAAAGAACCCTGTAAGATTAAAGGCGGGGAAGTTATACAGGAAAAAACATACAACATCAAACTAAACAATACCCAATTACACTCAAATTTGCTGTTCAATGTCTCTGACATCGAACCCTTATGCACATAGTCTCCGACTATAGCAATAAAAAAAGCCCCCTGCCTGGCAAGGGGCTACTCATTAACACTAAAGCATAACCAAAATTTTTCAGTGATGTGCAAAATTAGCCGGCTACCCTCAGCATAAATTGGAAAAACCCGAACAGTATTTATTTTTTGAAAGCCAGCAGATAAGCCTTTTTATCGAATTTGGCTGGTGATACCCCGATAATTGATTGAAAGGTGTTGATGAAATGCGCCTGGTCGTAAAAATTATTCTCAAGCGCAAGGCTGGTAAGCAGCACATGGGCCTGTCTCGGATAAGCGATATCGTCAACTGCATTTCTAAGTCTGAGAATGATAGCAAACGCTTTAGGGCTAAGCCCCACATGTTGTTTAAACTGTTTTTGTAATTGCCTTTCTGAGCAACCGAGCCTTGAGGCAAGTTCGCCAACGGTAAGTGCTCCGCCCGCGCCGGCCAGTAACAAACATGCCTGTTGTATCAGAAAAGTATTTTTGTTGTGGCGAAAACGGCCTGCAAAAGCTCGATATACTGCCAAGGCTACTGCCGGGTTATTAAGTGCATCAACATTGATCCCCGGGTCTGTGAGCGGCAGCACCCGATCGGCATAATCCAACATCGGGGCCGTGCCAAAATGCGCGGGTGACCATGCAAAAAGCTGCACCATAATGGCTTTGGTATGAGGGAGCAGGTTTACGCTGATTGCCTCCGTAAGCTGCCCAACAAAATAAACACCGGGGGTAAGCAGCGTATCTGTAAGCCGTGTTTTTACCTGTATGCCTTCGCCGGTGATAAAAGCGATGGTAAAACAGCCATTAGGCAATACGGCGCGTTCTCCTGTTTCCAGTCGGCTATTGGAATTATCAAGTGTCCACAGTTTTTTAATAAAACCCGAAAGCGGGCTGCGGACCTGGTATTCAGCGTAAAAAGGCATATTGATAAGACGCCTTACTTTTAAGAGTGTTACAGCATATGACAGGAACTTAATTGAACGGCTTATTTATATCATCAATACAAATGGAAAAGCAGTTGTTAAATCCCCATCACCAATAAGCTTGCACCTTTAATAATTGATTTTAACCCCTTTTCAATGCCATTATTTATTGATAGCGTGAGCAGTATTTTAAGCACCTGGTTTTCCAACCAGCGTGCTCCTTCGCCAAGCGTGTAGGAGAAGCCATTCTGTTGTTTATTGAGCAGTTGTATATTTTGTAGTGAATTACATTAGAGCGATATAAACATCTAAGCCGTTATTAGATCCCTCTGTTTAATAAGGTAACTTTTTAAGTTATTAATAGGTGAAAAATGGCTCAATATTGTTTTATTTATTGTGTTGTCGTTAAGATGTTTTGCAAGTAAAAACCTACCATGTAAAGTATTGTAACATTTGCCAACTAAAACCCTGAAATTCTCTACTATAAATTTTTCCTTGTCATCAATTTCGTCAAATTCAAAAAATTCAAACATACAAGCATCTTTATCAGCAAAATAATCAATGAAATGATTCCTAAATCTCTCTTTAACTTCTTTACGAAATATTTGGGAGCTATTAAAATCGAAAGTTGTGTAAGCTTTAAGTACGAACAGAAAGTTTATCTTATATTGATGAATAAATAATGTATCCCTGTCAAATAATCTGTTGCCATAATGACAAGATGATACTACTTTGTCTATGACGGCTATATCGTGATTGGAATAGTCATTCAATTCATTAATATAACCATATATAAAGAAATTTGGACTAATATTATAGCCATCTGTAAGATCATCCCGATACCTAATGTTGGGGGATAGTTTATTTTCATTCAACAAATCGATATTAAATTGAATAATATTTTTAGCGTAAGTGAGTTGCTTATACCTTGAAAGAGTTCCCGCCTTGTGTCCAGACTTATAGTACTTAGAATCACCAATGTAAAATATGTCGCTTGTGTCAATAATCGATAAATAATCATAAATATGGTCTAATATTTTACCATCAGGATTGTTTTTCAATTTTTCTATAGAAAATCCATCATTTGTTTCACTGGTATAAACTTTTTGGGTGAAAAGCTTGTCGACCATGTCTTCAAATACAAGATTATAATTTGAAACTGCTAAAAATTCATCTCGTTTCTTTTTAATAGTACTGCTATTATGATAGCTAAAAAAAATCTCACAAAGGCGATACATTCGTCGTAAAATATCACTAAAATATTTATATTTTATCTTCCTCAGCTTTTTAAGGCCGCTTTTACAAAAAGTCTGGAACGCTTTGTCTTTAATTAGTATATAGGCCTTATCAATAGTTAAATTTAACTGATGCTCCGTGTTAAAATGATTTACAATAGATAAAAAATAAGTAATTAATTGCTCCTCTTTATCAGGGGTTTTCTTCTTATTATTAATTTCAATATATATTGGTTTATTATTTAGCACAAGAGGAAGTGATTTCTTAATAGTCCTTTCCCATTTTGGTTTTCGAACTTGATTCGAAATGAAATCTATATGCTTATATAATATTGTATCCTTATTTTTTTTATAAAAATTAATAATGCTTAAATATAAGTCCAGGTAAGAAAATTCATATTCAGAGATATTGGTATTAAGTTCGAATGTCTCTATTAGGTGTAAGATAGAGGGATCATACTTCCGTTTTCTATATTCAATGAGACTATTGTAGAAATGCACAGAAAGCTGTCTAATCCAGTTATATTCATTTTTATGAGTTAAAGAACCGCCTATATCTAAATCAATGATTTTCATCTTTGATAACCCGAAAATAGTTTCACCCTCGTCAGTCATAAACACTTTGGGTAACAAAAAAACTAAATTATTTTTTTCGGTAGAACGATAGTATCCAACAGATGTTATAAGTCCTTCTCCTCCAATTTCTTTATAAAACTTTGTATCATCAAATGCCTCCTTAAGGATATCAATGGAATATTTTTCGCCTTCGATAAATAATTTTATGTAAAACCTAATTAGGAATTTCCTACCAAGCCTATTCTTTGCATTAGTAACTTAACATGTTCAACACCGTTGGTCTCAACTGGAAAAAAAGATTCATAGGATGTCTTATCCGCAAAAACCGTATTGTCCTCATCTTTAAAAACATCATTCCACAAATAAAAAATTACTTTATTTATAAAGTCTTTGATTTGAATCTCATTGCCTGATTTGGGTTTAATAAAATAATTACCTATACATTTATCCATTCCTAAGTTTGGATTATCCATTATATTATTTTTATTAATCACCTCAATAAAATCAATCCAATTCACTGAAAAGTCATCATCAACTTTAATTATAAATGCGGAGGACTTATTATCATCGTTCTTTATGTAGTCTATTGGAACGTATTCCCAATCCCAACGTCGTTTGAAAGCACTGTCCATCGGATATAAGGATTGGTCTGAGGTATTCATTGTAGCTAAAATACTTAAGTTGAATGGAAGGACTAAACCATTAATTAAACCTTCATGGTCAAATCCCATCGCCTCAGAAAGATATATTTTCAATTCATTTGAAGGGCTAACTTTATAGTCTTGATTTCTATCCAACAACTGAAAGACATCTCCAAAAATCTCTGCACAATTCCCTCTATTTATTTCTTCGATTACTAAATAATAGTGCTTTTCAGGATTTAACCAGGCTTGCACATACATATTTGTAAATATTGGGGGAACAAATCCGTAAACTATGTTATCATTGTCATCTTGTTTGGGCTTATAGCCACCTATAAAAGAACTATAATCGTAATCAGGGAAGAAGGTCACTCTTTGAGTTGTGAGTTCTTTACCTTTTAAAACCTCAGCAACTTTATAAGATTTCCCTGTACCGGGAGCACCAAAATAAATAATCTGTTTTGCAGGTTCGTCATTTCGTAAAACACTTGCACCTGATATAGCCGTAATTGAACTTTCTACTAAAGATTCATCAATCTCCCAAAAGGCTGAATTTTCAGTGCTATTATCAAAAATATATACTTTTAATTGAGTTTTATGAAAAAAGAATTTAAGAATATCAGTTCCGAAAGATGTACCACCTTGCAATTGCCAATTTTTAAAACCGAGTCCGTTATTTGCGTAAGATAGGTCTGATTGTAAGTAAAATTCTGTTACTAATCCTTGACTAACCGCAAGACTTTTTAATTGGTTTAATAATGTAGCTTTATTTATTGGTTGCTCCTTATTTATATCAATAACAGAATTTATTCGTTCAACTTCATTTATCAAAGAACTAATCTTAAAATAGTTTTTTACTATTTCCTTCACACCCGTTTGGGGTTGACCCACTGTATTGAATAGATTGGGGAAATATTTTTTTAATATTGGATAGTAAGGTGTTTTTACAAAAATATGATGCTTAGGAGCACCGCTCCCATTTTTCCTGATTTGAAGTATTGTTTCGTCATTTATAGTTTTTTGATCTACAATAACTTCTGCTTCGATAAGAGTGTTATTGATATTTATTAAAGTCATGTATTATAGGTTGTTTTCCTTAAAAAACTTTAAAATCGCTTCGGCCATTGCCTTACCTAACCCAATAGGCACACTATTCCCAACTTGTTTTGACTGTTCAGATTTACTTCCAAAAAACACGTGGTTATCAGGATACTGCTGAATTCTTGCCATCTCTCTTATTGTGATTCGTCTATCCTCAGTTGGATGATAATAATGGTCACAATTATTATGAACTATGGTGTAACTTACATTATCCAAATCTAATCTTCTCATAGCCCGCTTGAGGTCACTATGATTTCTTAAATTTGGAGGACAGTCTTTCATTGAACCTCCCTGCGGTATAAATTTTAATCTAACTTTATTTAACTCTGTTAATTTACCAACAATATGGTTCGGGTCGTTGTCGGGAATTGATTTGTTTATTATTGTATCACGAATAGTATTGTAATTCTGACCCTCAACTATCGAATCTGGAAAGTGAAACTTTGCTTTAATATCTTCTCTTACTCCTATTATAAAAACTCTTCTTCTATTTTGTGGAACGCCAAAATCTTTAGCATTCAATATTTTATCATAAATTATATATCCACATTCAGCTAATTCCTTTTTTATTAATTCAAAAGCTTTTCCATTTTGCATAGTGGTCATTCCAGAGACATTTTCCATAAGGAATAGCTTTGGCTTACCCTGGTTTATAATTCTTGCATACTCTTTAAATAACTGGTTTCTTGGATCGTCAAAAGACCTTCCTGGATTCCCTGTTGAGAAGCCTTGGCATGGAGGACCACCAATCATAATATCTGTCTGAGGTAAATCTTTGAGATTCGAAATGTCATCACATATAATGTGGTTCCCAATATTATGAGCGTATGTCTTACACGCGTCCTTATTGAAATCGTTTGCAAATATTATATCAAAGTTATTTGTGGCTAAAAAACCCAAATCTAAGCCACCACTGCCAGAAAATAACGATACTACCGTTAGTTTCTCATTACTGATTTTTTTTAGACTTACAGTTTTATGATGTTCATTATTGATATTTAGCTTCGCTAAATTATTTGAATCCTCGTTTAACTGTCTTATTGTATATTGTTTCATTTGTTTTCGATCAGGCTTTTAGGGATGCATTTAAACGTAATAGTGTTATCTTTCACAAAAAAGCATTCGTTAACTAATTAGCAATACTTTTATGCTTCAATGGAATATAAGTTCTTAATAAAGATAAAAGGATCTTAGGATCTTTAAAAATGTGCATTAGTATTTTATCTAATTCAGCCAAATTTCCCTTATTTTATTAATAAGCTATTTCTGTTATTGAGAATTGATTTAGACGTTACTTCTACTTGATTTAACTTAGTTAGTTTATGATATATTTCGTTAGTAAGATTATTGCAATTGTAAATTTTAATTTTGAAATTTCCCCAAAAAGTTACTAATACATTATTTAACGTATTTAATTGACTAACCGTCTTACGAGTAACGCAAAAGGTCTGACAGAAAATAGCATCAAAGAGGCGACCTGTTAGTATGCTTAACAAGAAGCTGGCGTGAGCTATATATGGCTGTACTCAAAGTTGTTACAACTTTGAAGCCTTTTGCATAAGGCTCAGGCGATTAAAGTATAGATTCTCAATCATCTTTCTGCTTTTCCAGGATTTTATTTGTTTTCTCAAGTTTAAATGCTGCTGATTTATCTACGGATTCCTCAGTCAATTTAATAGTCCAATCACCCACCTTGCCTGTAAATCCTGAATGACTGGTATTGTGCTTTTTAAGCCGTTTATCGATGCCCTCTCAGGAGCCAACATAATATTTAACAAGTGTTGGAGAAAAAAGAATGTATTCTTTTTTTAAAAAAATTAATAACAAAAAAGCCTAACATTTCTGTTAGGCTTGGTGGGAGTTACTGGGTTCGAACCAGTGACCCTCTGCTTGTAAGGCAGATGCTCTGAACCAGCTGAGCTAAACTCCCTTTATTTTTGTTCCCCTTGTTTTGGGACTGCAAATATAGGAGCATTCGCCTATTGTTCAAAAAATATTTTAACTTTTTTATATAGATTTGATTTTAAGCGGGTTAAATGTTATCACTATAGCTAAAATCTGCTCACATCGCTATATTTTGGCCCGGGCGGGGGTCGTCGGGGAGAATTTCCATTTCTGGGAAGCCTATATAATCAGCATACCATTGTATGGCTCCTACTACATCAAGCGCATCCTCTGCTATAATGTTAATGGTTTCAAAAGCATATAATTTACTATTGGCATAACCATACAACTGTATCTCGTTCTCATGCGGACTGAATCGCTCATCGCTCAAACAAAAAACTCTGATCTTTAAGGCGGTATCCCTTGAGTGGATAACATCCCTGCAAGAGTTCTTCGGGTCGGTGGCTAGTAAATATACATTGTGGTCCATAAAGGGTTCAACAATGCAATTGGCCGATAGTTTTCAGGGAAATTATTTTAGATGGAATATTGTAATTGCTAGAAGAAACGACGAAGCAATCTCGTCGCGTTTACTATGCAAGCGACGAGGTTGCCACTCCGCTTCCAGCGGATCACAATGACAAACTTATTTATCTCTTACCAATTCTTCCAAATACTCCGGGCTCATATGCAGCCCATCGGCTATAAGGGCGGCTTTAAGGTAAAAATCCTCACGCTCGGCCAGTTTATCGGTTATAAATGCTATCAGTTCATCGCCATGCTTATCGCGCAGCAGGGGGCGTTTGGCTTTACCATTCTCCAGCCTGTCGGCAAGGGTTTTGGGCGATAGTTTGATGTATACTGTTTTGCCGTTCGTGTTCATCCATTCCATGTGATCAAAAAAGCAGGGCAGGCCACCGCCTGTGGATACCACCGCGTTTTCGGGATATTTAGTTTGCTTTAACACTGCTGATTCCAGCTCGCGGAATGATTCTTCGCCAAAACTTGAAAAATATTCGGCTATGCTCATGCCGGCTTGTTCTTCAAGCACGAGGTCGAGGTCGATAAACTCGTACCCCAGTTTAGCGGCTAATTTGCGGCTCCAGGTGGTTTTGCCGCAGCCCATAAATCCTACAAAAAATATCAGGCCCATGTTATTGTTTCTGCAAATATTGTTTTACCAAATCATCATACTTTGGTAATGAATGATAATGCCATTTGTTGATGATTATACCATTTTTTAGTAACAACACACCTGGGTTGGCGCGCACCATTTCTTTAAGCGGCACTTCATCTACATAAAATATTTCGCTTACCAAATGGTGCTGCTTGGCATATGTTTCGGCGCTCCGTGCCGGGCTTGAGGTAAGTAATATGGTGCGTATGTTATAATTGCGGGTAAAATCTAATGCTGTAGCGTTTATGCGGTTAATGGCTTCCGCATCGGCATCGTTCAAATCCCAGGCTACTATAACCAGGCTGTAGTATGGATTGCTCAGTAACTCATTGGTGTAATCATTACGTTGAGCATCATTTATGGTAAGGTCCTGTATCTTGGGCGTAAAACCTTTCTTTATCAGCTTTGATTCCGGCTGACCAACAATTTCCCAGTTATTATCCTTCCAGATATTGCTTTTGATGTACTCCTTATCGGTTATGGTTTTGGTAGCATGTGTTGCCTTGTTTTGCAGGTGATAGGTTTGTTCAAACTCATCAGGCTGCGCACCCGGCGGGGTTTTCATTTCGGCAGGAATATTGGCGCCAACTTTATATGGCAGAAAATCAAGCACCGGTAAAAAGTTGTAGGTATATAAGCCCACACCAACTGATAATATTACAGCGGCCAGTAAAAGCCGGTCACTTGTTTTTGGTGAAAATATAGGCCGGATACCTAAGCGATGCTTAAACAATAGCAATATCAGCAGCAATAAAACCAGATCCTTGCTGAATGATTGCCATGGGGTAAGCACTATGGCATCGCCAAAACAGCCGCAGGTTTGCACCACTTTAAAGTATGCCGAGTAAAAGGTAAGGAATGCGAAAAAGATAATGATCAGCAATAAGCCCCAGGCCACCTGTTTACCGCGCACGCCAATAAGCAGGGCAAAACCCAGTATCATTTCCATAGCGCACAAAAACACGGCTAAAGTAAGCGCAAGGCCATCTAAAAAAGTAATATGAAACACCTCAAAGTATTCCTGCAATTTGTAGGAAAAACCCAGCGGGTCATTCGCTTTTATTAAGCCTGAAAAAATAAAAAGCAGGCCAACCAGCAACCTGGGTATCCACACCCACGTCGGGGCAGCTGCATATTTTTGTTTTGTTCTTCTTTTTGCCATATCAATCAGCCATATAGCGGCGATTAGGGGTTTAGCTTTATTAACGCGAAAACAGCATAGTTAAGCATATCCTGGTAGTTGGCTTTAATACCTTCTGATGCCAGTGTGAGCCCTTTGTTGTCTTCAATCTGTTTTACGCGCAGTATCTTCATCAAAATAAGGTCAGTTAATGAGCTGATACGCATATCGCGCCAGGCCTCGCCGTAATCATGGTTTTTGGCCAGCATCAGGTCTTTTGTTTCCTTTACCTTTTCATCATACAATACACTTACTTCGTCGGCCGGTAGCTCAACAGGAGTTTCGGGGCCGCATTCCAGTTGCAGCATAGCCATAACACAATAATTTACAATGCCTATATATTCGCTGGTGATATCCTCATCAACCTTTGATACCTTTTTCTCCTCAAGCGTGCGGATGCGCTGCGCCTTGATAAATATCTGGTCGGTTATTGATGCTGGGCGTAATATGCGCCAGGCAGTGCCGTAGTCGTGGGTTTTTTTTATGAACAGTCCTTTACAGGTGTTAATTACTGCGTCGTATTCGGTTGATGTATTATTCACTTTGAATGTTATGGGTTGTATGTTGCAGGTTTTCCTTTTTCTAAAGATATAAAGTAAATTACACCCGCAAAATATTTCAACCTTACAACAAAAAATTCAGTGGCTAAAGATACGTTTTTTCATAAAAAGGCAACCCTGAATGCAGGCGGTAAACTCATAGATCTTACTACGCCCAAAGTAATGGGTATAATTAACCTTACGCCCGATTCTTTTTATGCCGATAGCCGCAAGCAGGATACAGCCTCGGCACTGCAACAGGCAGAAAAAATGCTCGCTGATGGTGCTGCTTTTTTAGATATTGGCGCTTACTCATCAAGGCCTGGAGCAGAGGATATTTCTATCCAGGAGGAACTGGACCGGCTGCTACCCGCAGTTGAGGCTATTACAAAGGCTTTCCCTGATGCTGTTTTGTCGATAGATACCTTTCGCGCGCGGGTAGCCGAGGCGGCTATAAAGGCAGGGGCGCATATCATTAATGATATTGGCGGCGGCGAACTTGATACGGATATGTTTGCGACCGTAGCACGCCTGCAGGTACCTTATATTTTAATGCACATGAAAGGCACGCCCCAAAACATGAACAAGCAGGCGCAATATGAGGATGTATTTAACGAGGTATTTGATTATTTTACGGATAAATATCACCAATTGAAACAACTTGGCGTAAAGGATGTGATCCTCGACCCCGGCTTCGGCTTTGCTAAAAAAATGGAGCACAGTTATACGCTGATGAAACGCCTGCAGGATTTTAACCCATTGCAATTGCCTGTATTAGTAGGCATCTCCCGCAAAAATATGATCTACAAAACCCTGGGCATAACTGCTGCCGAAGCATTAAACGGCACAACCGCCTTAAATGCCATAGCACTTACCAAAGGCGCTAACATTTTGCGGGTGCATGATGTGAAGGAAGCGGTTGAGGCGGTTAAGATTTGGGAGATGTGTGGGTAGCGTAACCTCATCGATGTACGGAAGATAAATAAGGGGGGCATGCTGAAGCACTCGAAGCATGTGAGTAAAGGCCTTTACGCTTAACCTTCGAGTGCCTCAGTGTGCAATGTCATTAAGTTAAGGAACGCCGTAGGTGTTAAATGTCGGTAGCAGAAAAAACGATCTAAAAATTCGTGCCGTTAGGTACGAAACCGGCGAAGTTGCGTACCTGACGGCACGCTATAGATTTTATATTTTTCCTTTGTACCAACATTTTGCACCTACGGTGCATTTGCTGCCTCTTAACTTAATAGCATTGCTCAGGGTGGCCCCACGCTCAAATTTTAGAAAAACTTCTTTCCAAACATTAATGATGCTACTCGAACAAATCTTTAGGTTATCCACTAAACCTTCTATAATTATTATACTCCAATTTTTATAATTGACCTTAATAACTGAGTATATCCATCACCCTAAAACCTATAAAAATGATACGCAAACTTTTCATCCTGCTGGCATTAATATTTAGCGTAACTTATATATGCAACGCGCAGGGCAGGTACAAAATAAACATTAACGCCTCAAACAATAAGGCAATCGTTAGTTCGGTAGATATAGCTGCGAATAACACCAATATTTGCGTTAGCATGCGCGGCAAAATAATTATCGACCCTAATATTGGCGGGCAACCCGCTGGTGATATAGCCGTTACTTATTATGATCAATTTGATGGACCGAATAATATAGGTAAGCTAAAAGCCATTGGTGATATAGCTGTTACTTATTATGACCAATACGATGGTCCTGATAATATAGGAAAGCTAAAATCAATAGATAAACTGATATTTACTTATTACGACAGGTTTGACGGGCCCGATAACCCTGGTAGACTGAAAGCAATTGGCAACACCAAAATAACCTATTACGATAAATACGATGGCTTTGATAATATTGGCAAATTAAAAGCAGTTGGCAATGTTACTATAACCTATTACGACAGATTTGACACCTCCGAAGCTATGGGTGTAATAAAGCAGATTAACGGCAATTCGCCTAATATAAATGTATATCGCCTGCAGGGGTTTAATGCTGATAACAATTAGTTCTCCGGCAAATTGGAGGTGAATGAGCTATCAACAATTAAGCGGATAACATCGTCAATTTCGCAGCCTACGGTTAGCAGGTGCTCTATGATCTCTTTGTTGTCCGGGTTATAAAAATCTTCCTTATCAATAATATTTATCAGCCCGAGCATGGTTGCCACCGGCTTGCGCAGCTCATGCGAACTGATAGAGGCAATATTTTGTAAGCGCTCATTCTGATCGGAAATGGCTTTGTTATTCTTTATACGCTCGGTTATATTGCGGGCAAAACAGCCAACCCCGGTAATTTCGCCTTCGGAGTTATAAATGGGGTTAAAACTTACTTCGGCAAATATAACTTCGTTTGTTACACGATCAATAGTTTCATCAATAGCAACATACCGGGTTCCGTTAAAGGCAGGTTTATATAAATCATGCCATTTTTCAAGGTTGTTATAATCGAACCCACCTTCATGATAAATGCTATCACCTTTAACTGGAATAGTGCCGGTAAGCCTAAAATAGGTGTCTTTAAAAGCCTGGTTCATATACAGGTATTTATTATTCCGGTCTATCGACCATATTAAATCTTCCGTATTATTGATCAGTGCTTCAAGATTGTTTTTTGTCCAGGTGATTTCCTTTTGGGCATTATTACGTTCACTTACATCCTGTCCAACTCCCTGTACCCCTATAACCTGCTTATTTTCGTCTGTAATGGCAATAAATTCCCATTCGGTATCATGTATGTCGCCTTTTTTGCCTACTTTTTTGGGTGAAATCGTGATCACTTCACCCGGATGGCTTATGCAGTAAACAAATGCATTCCGGCACAGCTCTTCTTCTTCAAATACAGATGTTTTGGTGAAGTGTTTACCTATGATCTCATCAGGGGTGTAACCAAATGTTTTCAGGAACTGCTTATTTACATACGTGTGGTCGCCATTGATATCAATCCGCACCAGGAAATTGGTTTGCGAATCGATGAGCGAGTTCAGAAATTGTTCGCGCAGTTTCAAATCTTCCTGCGAGCGTATTTTTTCGGTAACATTAGTAGCTACTATTATGCGGCAATCATTATTTTTATACCGTATGCTATCGCCGTTTACATCGGCAAAAATAATCTCGCCATTTTTATTTACGTGTTTCCAAATTCCCCAATGGTTAAAACCATAAAATTCGGCTTTTGCAAGGCCGTTTTCATTGAAAAAATCACGAAGCCGTTCGCGTTCAACTTCGGGAAGCACATCGTTAACGGTCATGGTCAGGAACTCATCTTCCGTGTATCCGTAAATTTTTATTGCTGCATTATTAGCCTTTAATATACGAAGCGTACTCAATTCGTATATCCACATGGGGTTGGGGTTATTATCAAAAAGGATGCTGTAGCCATCTATTGATTGCTCCTGGTTATACTTTTCTTCCTCCTCGCGCTGGGTATCTTTAACAACGCTGAGCAAAATTAGCTGACCTGTTTGCTCATCAGTAAACAGGCTCCTGTTTTCCTTTACCCATTTTTTGCCCGATGTTGTGACGATGCGATAGGAGAGATTAATCGTATCACCTTCTTTTAACAGGCTGGTGGCTGTTTGTACCTGTTCCCTATCCCGCGGATCAACAATCCGTTGCCATAGCCCTGCATCCTGCTTAAAAGCATCAATAGTGTACCCGGTAAGGTCATCTATACCTTTGCTAACAAACGTATACGCCCCCTCACCCTTATTATAGGCTAAGGCACAATCATTTAGCGCTGCAAGTATATGATTGAGCATATTATAATGATAGCTTGGTTGAGCTATAAAGTTAGTTAATATTGTAATTAATAATTACAATAATTTATCGGCAACTTGCTGCCAGTTATCTACACGCTCATAATCGTTTATCAGCAGGTTATGGGGCGATGAGTATAATAGCTTGCGACCGTCAAAATCAGCAAAATTGCGGATCCGGTCATCAATAAATATATCAACATTAACAATCTTCAGTCCGCAAAACATAATGTGCGTCCATGATATAAAGGGGAAATGCTCATTCAGCCAGTCCAGTTTATCTATCAGTGAATTTCTGAATTCCATGGCCGCCGACACAACGAATACCTCATATTTTTCACTAAGCTCTTTTATCACCCGCTGGCTATCGGGCATTACCGGTATATCCCTGAAAAAGCCCGGCTCGTTAACGTATTTACGGTTGGTGCCTATTAATTCCTCCGGCAGCATCAGGGCAAACTCTTTACCATGCATGTTTTCCAGTAAGACTTCAAGGTTATGCTCCCGTTTATAAAGCGTTATAAATTTATCGATGGTATCGGCCATCACCTCGTCCATATCAATGGCTATGCGTTGTTTCTTGTTCATACTTTAATATTAGCATAAATTTCCAAAAAATGCGACGGATTTTATCCATCTATAATTATTTAATTATAAGCATTTTAATATGTTATTATTTTGTTTACCTTTGCATCCCCGCTGAAATAAACTCCGGGGGCAATGTTGAACACATAAAAATATTAAGAAATGGCAACTAAGATCAGACTACAGAGACACGGTAAAAAAGGAAAACCTTTTTACTACATCGTAGTGGCAGACGCACGCGCACCTCGCGACGGTCGTTTTATTGAGCGTTTAGGTTCATACAACCCAAACACTAACCCGGCTACTATCGACATCAATTTCGACAAAACTTTAGATTGGGTTAACGATGGTGCACAACCAACCGATACCTGTCGTGCTATATTAGCTTACAAAGGCGTATTGTACAAAAAACACCTACAAGGCGGCCTTAAAAAAGGTGCTTTAACTGCTGAGCAGGTTGAAACAAAATTCCAGGAATGGCTTGATCAGAAAGATGGAAAGATCACTGGCAAGAAAACAGGTTTAGTATCAGCAAAAGACGAAGCCCGTAAAACTGCTTTAGCTGCTGAAGCTAAGAAGAAAGAAGAAAGAGCAGCTGCTATTGCCGCTAAAAATGCTCCTGTTGCTGAAGAAGTAGAAGAAACTCCTGCTGACGAAGAAACTGAAGCACCAGCTGCTGAAGCAGAAGCTGATAGCGCAGAATAATTTTTTCGATAAAAAAATTAACAACATACATGGGCGAAGTAATCTGATAAGGATTCTTCGCCTTTGTTTTTTATACCTTACCTTGTTTAGGTAATTTCTCTAACCCTCTTCCGCCGCAGGCGAAGAGAGGGTGGTCGAGCGGCTTAGCGAAGACCGGGTGAGTCGATTATACGAGCGATAAACAAATATTTATGAAGATTGAAGATTGTTTCAGGATAGGCAGCATATTAAAAACCCGCGGACTAAAAGGCGAGCTGCAATTATATGTTGATTTTGATAACCTGGCTGATATTGATATCACCGCCATATTTATTGATGTAGCCGGCAAGCTGATCCCTTATTTTGTTGAATCGATAAAATATCCGATGAAAAACACCGCCTACCTGTACCTGGAGGATATTGATACCATTGAAAAAGCCACCCCACTGGCAAAAAGGGACGTTTACCTCAACAACAAACAAAAACCCAAAAAGAAAAAGAGCGAGTTTACCCTAAAGGACCTGAAAGGCTTTACCGCCATTGACGAAAACGAAGGCGAACTGGGCGTAATAACCGAAATAAACGAATACCCGCAGCAACTGATAGCCAACGTAACCTACAAAGGCTGCGAAGTGCTGTTCCCGTTAAATGAGGATATTATTAAAGGGATTGATGTGGTGAAAAGCATTGTGTTTATTGATCTGCCGGATGGGTTATTGGAGATTTATTTGGATTAGTAGGCGAGGAATTCAATGTTATCAAATAATGAAGTAATTATGCGCATGACGAATAAAAGCTATACTAAAAGATTCACACTGAAAAAGTAAATTTGAAGACACTCCGAAGCTATTGATTCAGATAATGAATGCTATTAGAAAATAGAACACCAAAATAAATTTGAAATCGCATTTGGACTTGCTTTTAAATTTATTTTTTGCTATATTTGTTAGTATTCCACAAAACAAGAACACACTACGTTCTGTTTTATCTCATCCCAAAATTGGTCATTCCTGACCTGAGTTAATTTTTCTCCCTAAAAAATGAGTTTATGAAAATTATTTTTATTTTTTGTCTTTTAGTTTTATTGTTAAATGGCTGCACCATTAATAAATCTTATTATTCTGCATATCAAAACAAACAAAATAGTCCACCCCTTAAAAACGATACCGTAAAACAAATTACAGTATGGGATAAATTTGTTTATTGATCCAATTTATTTAATTCGTCTATAACTTTAGACAATTTCCAAACTAAACCTATTTCAGCCATATAATTTTGCGCGCTGTAGATTCCTACCAAAAAGGTACTCACTCCAGAGTAATTCTGCCCTTGCTTTGTTACGTAAGATGCCCCTCTGAAAATTACTGGAGAGCCTGACATTCCCGACCGTGTAGTTGCGTCAATGTAATAATTGTTATCAGCCAAATTTGGCTCACTCGCTATAGTTCCGCGTTTCCAAAGGGGGTAGTTAGATAGTTTACCATAATCATAGGGGAAGCCTACTATAAATAGTTCTGTAGATGGATATAGCACTAAATCTCTATTTTCATTAATCGGACCTAAAAATAAGATGTTAATATCCTTTGAGTCAATGGATGCATTGTTGATAGGAATGGCAGCTACATCCATAATGTCAAGAGGAATATTGCTTGGATTGTTAAATGATATATAAATTGGCTTATTATTATTCACTAATGGAAGTCGAATTATTCCCGTTTTACCTAAAGATGACCCATGCACCCTTATTTCTAGTCTGTTAGGTATTGAATCAAGCGGAGCCGCATGTTTATATTTTTGAATATAATCATTTTGATAATATTTACCGCCAACTACATGATTATTGGTAATAAAGTAGCTTTTATGAGCTGTACTAAAAAAGAATCCCGTTGCATTACCTAAAAATTTATTTGAACTATATATTTCAACGTAACACGAGACTTTAGAAAATTCATCAACACTTTTAACCGTATCTTGTGAATAGGAATAGTAATTAAATAAGAGAGCAAGCACTATAGTTAATATTACCTGCGAATTCATTGATTTCATTTCTAATGATTAAGGTTTCCATAAATCTATAAAAATATTTACATACTTTATAGATTATCTAAAAGACATCATCAACCGTGCTGGCCTTAAAAATTGCCCGGGTGTTTGGCAAACCTGTGAAATAAGTATTTATGCTGAACAACGAAGATTAAATTATTCTTGAATATTAATAAGCCAGATATGGAAACTAAAACAGCCTTCGCTCCTATGTTAACCATTTGCAACGGTGTAACCGATATTGATTTTTATAAAAATGGCCTTGGTGCCGTTGAACATATGCGCCTTAATAACGATGATGGCAGCATCCACGTAGCCGAATTAACAATTGATGATGCGCTGTTCCATCTACATGAAATATATCCTCCCTCGGCAGCGTTTAACCCGCAGGCACATGCAGGCGTGGTAACCCTCGGATTAATGACTGCCGATGTACATGGCTTGTTTAACAGGGGCATAGCGGCAGGAGCTACAGTTATTTCCCCTGTTAAGGATTATGAGTACGGCTACCGCCAGGGCACGCTACAGGATCCATTCGGGCATCAGTGGATCATACAATGCAGAATCCCAGCCTCACCGGACTGGAAAGGATAGCATTGTTAGCTTTCAGCTTTAGTCTTTCACCTTTCTGCTCAAACAAACTATCTTTGCGCCATGCGTTTTGATATCATTTCCGTTTTGCCTGGTTTGCTGGATAGTCCGTTTGCACATTCCATTTTACAGCGTGCGCAAAAAAAGGGCATAGCCGAAATTGTGGTCCATAACCTGCGCGATTATGCCACCAATAAGCAAAAAAGTGTGGATGATTACCCTTACGGTGGTGGCAGCGGCATGGTAATGACCATTGAACCATTCGCCGCCATTATTGAAAAGCTAAAAGCAGAGCGCGAGTATGACGAGATCATCTTCATGTCGCCCGATGGCGAAACGCTGAATCAGCAGATAGCCAACCAGCTATCCATAAAAGGCAACATCATTATATTGTGCGGGCATTATAAAGGCATCGATCAGCGTATCAGGGATATTTTTGTTACCCGTGAGATCTCTATTGGCGATTATGTACTCTCAGGCGGCGAGCTGCCCGCTGCGGTCCTGGTTGATGCGGTAGTGAGGCTGATACCGGGCGTGTTGTCTGATGAAACCTCGGCACTGTCTGATTCTTTTCAGGATGGATTGCTGGATGCCCCCGTTTATACCCGCCCGGCTGACTGGAACGGCAATCGTGTGCCCGATATACTATTAAGCGGCAACACCCCCGAAATTGAAAAATGGCGCTTTGAGCAGGCCATAGAGCGCACAAGGTTAAGAAGGCCCGATTTGTTGGATGAATAGTTGATTGGGTTAGATTAGTGAGTGGTTGATTGGGTTTTAGCTTAAAAAAAGCAATTCATCTACCATAATCAGGTAATCAACAAATATTTTCAAATCGTACTTTTTATTTCCGAAAATAATCCCTATAATTGCAATCCGATTTTTACGGGTTAAAAATCGCTTTTAGAGCTTAAAATCATGGATTTAGTAAAATTTGTAGAAGAGCAAACAGTAACAGTTAATCAATTTCCGTCGTTCAAAGCCGGTGATACTGTAAGCGTACATTATAAAATAAGAGAAGGAAACAAAGAACGTATCCAAATTTACCAGGGTGTAGTTATCCAACGCAACAGTGTTGGCGTATCTGAAACTTTTACCGTTCGTAAAATTTCAAACGGTATAGGTGTTGAGCGTATCTTCCCTATCAACTCACCAAACATTGATAAAGTAGAAGTTAACAGCCACGGTAAAGTACGTCGTGCTAAACTATACTACCTACGTGCACTTACTGGTAAGGCAGCTCGTATCAAATCAAAAAGAGTTTAATTATCCAATCCTCCTAAAGGGGATTCATGATATTCGCCTTCCCGGGTCATTCCGGGGAGGTTTTTTTTGTTGATTACGATTTTGTATCAACAATCCCCATGGAGACGCAAAATATTGCGTCTGTACAATTACAACGCATATCCCGCAAAAAGAGACACAAAGTATTGTGCCTCTACAAATAAATTCTTTTCATATTCTCCGTAGAGACGCAATATTTTGCGTCTCCCACATACAGGCAAACCGCGTGTAAAGAGACACATCGCATTTTGCTGAGACATAAAGTATTGTGTCTCTACAACGAAAATTCTTTTTATTCCACGTAGAGACGCAATACTTTGCGTCTCCCAAATTGCAAGGCATATCATTCCGTACAAGAGACACAATGTATTGTGTCTCTACGACAAAAAACAGGTTATTTCCAACAAAAAAAATCCCTGCCGTTAATAGCAAGGATTTTTTCATATTGATATTAGAACTTTATCTACGACACCTTTTTGTCTGATCCCTTAGCTGGCGTTTTAGCCTTTGTAACTTTGACAGGCTTTGCAGGTAGCTCAACATCCACAACAACCTCTTTAGGCTCAGTAGCAATTACTTTTGTTTCAGTTTTAACAACCTTAGCACCTTCAGTTGGAGCTAATTCAGCCAATACCGTTCTGCCGCCTTTTACCACATCATTTATATTAACTTTAACTTTGGTGCCAAGCGGTAAAAATATATCCACCCTTGATCCAAACTTAATAAAGCCGAATTGATCGCCTTGTTGCACCTTATCACCTTCTTTTACATACCAGCATATGCGACGGGCCAAAGCACCGGCAATCTGCCTGAATAATACCTGTGTACCCGCGCTGTTCTCGGTAACAACCGTGGTACGCTCATTTTCTGTTGATGATTTTGGATGCCATGCCACCAGGTATTTACCCGGGTGATACTTAAAATATTTAACCACACCGCTAATAGGGTTACGGTTAACGTGCACATTTATGGGCGACATAAATACAGAGATCTGTATGCGCCTGTCTTTTAAAAATTCAGGCTCCTCAGTTTCTTCAATTACCACTACTTTACCATCAGCAGGGCAAAGCACCTGGGTTTCATCCTGGGTAATGGTTAGTTTCGGGCTGCGGAAAAACTGCAGGATAATGAGGAACAGCAAAGCCGATAATATATATACGAACCATTTAAGCGAGTGCGCCTGTGGTAGGTAAAACTGTATCACCGCGTTCAATACAAATATGAACAATATGGTAACGGCTAGCGAGGTATATCCTTCTTTATGAATGGTCATGTTAAATTCTTTTTTATTTGTATCGATATATAACGCACAATAATTGTGCAAAACTACTAATTTGTAATGAAGTACAGGTAAGCATAAACAACAGGAACGGCTAAAAATAATCCGTCGAACCTATCAAGCAAACCGCCGTGCCCCGGCAATATGCCGCCGCTGTCCTTAACATTAATACTACGTTTAAACATGGATTCTACCAGGTCGCCCATGGTGCCTACTGTGCCGATGATCACTGCCATGCCAGCCCATTGCACAGAGGTGAGGCCAGTATAAAAATGACTGATGATTAAACCCACACCCGCGCTGATCAATACACCGCCGATAAAGCCTTCCCATGTTTTTTTAGGTGAATGGCGTTCGAACAGTTTATGTTTACCAATGCCCATACCGGTAAGGTAAGCGCCGGTATCATTGGCCCACAGCATCAGCAAAAACGCCATCGGAAAATGGAAGTTAAAACCCTCAAACCTGCCTGCATAAGCCAGCGCGTGGAAGAAGGTGAACGGCACAATTGTAAATATAATACCGAGAAACGTATAGGCAATGTTATTAAAGGGTGTGTCCAACTTGCGGAACAGCTCCCATATAAATATGCCACCGAATACTACCGGGGTCAGAAACAGTAGCTTATATACGCATCTGCCTTGCGATAGCGCAGGTAATGCAAAAGCATCTTTATAAGTAAATAAAGCAAAAGCGATGTATAGCAAAGCGCCGCATATTAACCCCATCGGCAGGTTTGGCTTTGCGGTTCCCTGGCTTATCAACCCATAAAATTCATACAGGCAAAACAGGCTTAACACCAGGTAAAAAGCTCCGAATACATAATGCCCCAATAGCACAGAGGCCAGCATCACAATAATAAAAAAGAAGCCCGTAATGGCGCGTGTTTTCATAGATCTATTTGGTTGAGGATAAGCAGTTCAATGGCGTGGTTAAAATCCTCATTATGTACATAAACTTCAACGTTTCCGAAATTGCGGTAGGATGAATCCTGTTTATTAAGCAATACCGCTTCAATAGCATGCTGTGTAAGCATCTGCTTTACAAACTCCGACTGATAAAAATTTGTTGATTTGTAAATTTTAACCCAGTTTTTTTCCATTATGCCTGCACCGGCTTTTTCTTTAGTGCAATATCCCGGTAAACCCAAAACAAAAATAATACAATTATAAAGCTAATTATATACCCAACTGAATTAAATACATGCTGGTCGTCAGGACTTATTTTAGTTTGTTTATGCTGAAACAGGTAGGTTATTACCACAGCCGTACCGTTATTTATAAAGTGCCCCCATACGGATGTCCATATACTGCCGCTCCATGCCACGAAATAGCCGAACAACACGCCCAGCATCATCCTTGGCAAAAAGCCAAAAAACTCCATATGGAAAGCGCTGAACAATATGGCAGTTACCCAAATGGCTACGTGTATATTCTTGGTCCATTTTTCAATAATAGTTTGAATGCATCCCCTGAACAAAAACTCTTCAACAATAGCTGTAAGTAACCCGATAAACAGCAGATCGAATATCATTTGCCAGATGGTATCCATGTGCAGCATGGCATTGGTTAGCTTTTCGGCATTATCCTCACTATCGCGCATCCATTGTAAAAAATGGGGCAGCACCATTTTCGCATTTATATTCGATAAAAATTCAATTAATGGCGATGAAATAAACATGATGGCAAAAACCAGCAGCAGCAACAGCCATGAAAATCTAAAGTTCGACCTGATGTATTGTTGCGGAACAGGCGTAAGTACGTAAGCAAAAAATACCGGGGTAGCCAAAATAGGCAGCGTAGTGCTGGTAAGCTGCAATATCCACAATGCAGATATAGCATGCGGCACTGCAAGGTTTGATTCCGTTATGGCAGTAAAAGTATTATAGCCATACAACCCGGTTATAATGCCTAAGCCAATGGCGGTTCCAATGAGCAATGCCACTAAAAGGATGGCCAAAACCAGCAAAAACTGCAATGCCGGATGCATCTCACTACTGCTCTTATCCAGGTCTTTATATGGAATATTTATCATCCGGGTTAAAATTTGTATTTTTGCAACGAATATAAGGCATGAGTGTACAAATTGGAAATATAGATTTAGGTGAATTCCCGCTATTGCTGGCTCCGATGGAAGATGTGAGCGATCCTCCCTTCCGTTACGTGTGCAAGCAAAACGGCGCGGATATGATGTATACGGAGTTTATCTCGAGCGAGGGATTGATCCGCGATGCAGCAAAAAGCCGCCAAAAACTGGATATTTTTGAATATGAGCGCCCTATAGGCATCCAGATTTTCGGCAGTGATATCGACCACATGCGCGAGGCTACAGAGATAGCATCATTAGCCGGCCCGGATCTGATGGACATCAACTACGGCTGCCCGGTTAAACAAGTAGCTTGCCGTGGCGCAGGTGCCAGCTTGTTGCAGGATATCGACAAGATGGTAGCCATGACCAAAGCAGTGGTTGGGGCCACGCATTTGCCCGTTACCGTTAAAACCCGCCTCGGCTGGGATGATAATACCAAAAACGTTTATGAAGTTGCCGAACGCTTACAGGATGTTGGCATAAAGGCCCTTACCATACATGGCCGCACCCGCGCGCAAATGTATAAAGGCGTTGCCGATTGGGCATTGATCCGTGATATTAAGAAAAACCCCCGCATACAGATCCCAATTTTTGGTAATGGCGATATCGACTCACCCGAGAAGGCCGCCGACTGGCGCATGGAGTTTGGCGTGGATGGCATGATGATCGGTCGTGCTGCTATTGGTTACCCGTGGATCTTCAGGGAGATAAAGCACTACTTTAAAACCGGCGAACATTTAGATAAGCCAACTATTGCCGAAAGGATTGATGCCTGCCGAACCCATTTAACAAAATCTGTTGAATGGAAGGGCGCAAAAACAGGCGTTTTTGAAATGCGCAGGCACTATTCCAATTACTTTAAAGGCATCGATCATTTTAAGGAATACCGCATGAAACTGGTTACAGCGGGCACACTGGATGAAGTGAACGAGATTTTATGGCAAATAAATGAAAATTATGCGCCTGAAATGGCCTAATTTTGTTCCGGATAATTATATATTTGAGAAAACGAAAATATCCTCATGGTTACTACTATAACTGATGGTGTTAAAGTTTCAGTGGAAACGATCTATCAGCCGGAATACTCCAACCCGGCGAACGACCACTTTATGTTCGCTTACAAGGTAAAAATCGAGAATATGGGTGACTATGCCGTGCAGCTGTTAAGCCGCCACTGGTATATATTCGATTCCAACGGCGCCAAGCGCGAAGTTGAGGGCGAAGGCGTAGTAGGCCAGCAACCCTTGATCGAACCAGGCCATGCCCACGAATATGTATCAGGCTGTAACCTAAAAACCGACATGGGCAGCATGAAAGGCGAATACCAAATGATCCGCCTGATGGATAACTTTGTATTTGATGTAAAAATACCAGAGTTTTATCTGATCACTCCCTATAGGATGAATTAGCCGCCTCCCTAATAAAGCATCTTACTTTACCGTCATCCCGAATTTATTTCGGGATCCCACAGGACAAGCAACGTGCTTGGCGAAAACTTTGCATATGAGGCGCTGAAACAAGTTCAGCATGACTTCACCAAGCGTCATTGAGGTACGAAGCAATCCCCCTACTTACAGGTCAGTTATTTGCTCCCTAAACCACCTTATTCACCCGTGGTATTCTCACAATAACAGCCGCCGATAAAAATGAGCCGATCACCGCGCCCGGCGCAACAACAGTTAGTTTAATCATCGGGCAAACCATCCATGTGCTCAACAATAATGACAAGCCGATCGATATCAGCGGGTGAAAAATATATACCAACAAAAAAGCCCCACCTGGTTAACAGGTGGGGCGTAGAAGGGGAGAGTTATAGGGGTATTATATTATTTTTCTTTCTTGCCTTCATTATGAGGCTTTGGCGCAGATTTATGTTGCTGTTGTTGCTTGTGTTGTTGATTATGCTGCTGTTGCTGCACATGCTGTTTTTGGGTGTGTTGTTGCTGCTGATTATGCTGTTGTTGCGCATGTTGCTGCTGAGCCTGCTGCTGATCTTGTTTTTCAGCATTGTTAGTTTTCGTAGCATCATTATGTGTATCGGCATTATTATTTGCACGATCGCCCTGTTGTGCATTCGGCTGTTTAGCGGCATCGTTATTTTGATGGTCCGCGCTTGGGGCGTTATTATTGTTATTAGCGCGAGGGGCTTTTTGACCCTCTGGGGTAAAATGGCTACCACCAACCCTATTCATGGCTGCATTATTTGGCTTGCCGTGGTTTACGGATGCAAACTGGCTCTTATCCTGGCTGGCAGTGCGTTCGTGCGATTGCTGCTGACTGGTTGCAGGCACGTGCTGCTCTTTCATGGCCGCCATTTCTTCGGGGCGCGGCTGTGCCGTAACACCACCGGGGCCATTAAAGCTGTTATGGTTATTTACTGTAGTGTTATTAACTATTACTGTTTTATCAATATAAGTGTTATGCACCACAGTAGTATTTACGTTAACCACCGCGGTATTGTAACGGAAGGTATTGCCTGACCATGCACCGCCGCCAAAGCCAACGCCACCATAGCCATAACCATAGTTAATGCCACCATAAAAACCTACATGTCTACCCCAATAACCGGAGTGGAAGCCATAAACACCACCGGCATATCCCCAATAAGCAGGTGTCCATAAATAACCGGGGGTTGGCGGGGATACCCAAACGCCGGGCACCCAATAATAATCGCCGCTATCATTACTATAGGCCCAATACCCGGGCACCCATAAATAGCCATCGGTTGGGCAGGCTGGTTGCACGTAAACCGGTAAAGCCGGTGGCGCAACATTGGCCGAAATTGTAACTCCAATACTAATTTGAGCATGCACTTTAGGGGTGGCAAATAATACTGCCGTTATAAGTAAACATGCTTTTGCTAATCTTTTCATAATTGTTTTTTAGTTTATGTAACTACACTGTGACACAAGTTAAGTTTGAAGGTTTAGATTAGAATTCAATTAGAATTTCAAACCAGCCAAAAATCAACCAACAAAAAACCCGCATAAAGCGGGCTCCTGTCATTAAAGTATTGCTCCCCTTTGGGGTGTATAGCCCATGAAGGGACAGTATCACATATTTATATTAACGAGTCTTCGCAGCGGTCTCTCGCAGAGGACCCTGCGTGGTTGCGGGTTGGGCTGAACACCTTGCACGCGTACGCAGGGTCCTCTGCGAGAGACCGCTGCGGGGATAGAAGGAAGCGGACTCCTATCATTAAAGTATGCTCCCCTTCAGGGGGCGGGGGCTTAACTCCTTCTGTTCAACAAAAACGATGCGTAATACATTAAAGTAGCCAGCGCGCTGAGGGCAGCAACAACGTAGGTCATGGCGGCCCACCAAAGGGCATCTTTGGCCTGCTCATGTTCTTCGCGGGTTTGCATTATGGTGTAGTTGTTATTTTAGCCATGCCAATGCCCGGCGACTGGCATCAAACTCAACCGGCAACGTAATAAAGCTGAACAGCGTAACCAATGCCAGCGCGGCAACGCCTATGGCCAGCACAAAAGGGTTATGTGTAAAGAATAACAGCATCACGCCTAAAAATAAGGTCCACTGTGTTAAGGTTGATGCCACATTAATAACCGGCACCAACGATGTACGCAGGCTCAACCATGTGTATGACCTGGAGTGTTGTACAGCATGACCGCATTCATGCGCGGCAACTGCAGCAGCGGCTACACTCCGACTATAAAACACATCCGGACTCAAATTAACGGTTTTTGTTTCGGGGTTATAATGGTCGGTCAGTTGCCCTTCAACTGATATTACCTGTACATCATAAATGCCGTTATCCCGCAACATCTTTTCGGCTATATCAGCGCCCGATAGGCCGGATAATAAGCCTATTTCTGAATATTGTTTAAATTTGCTTTTGAATCGCCACTGCACAATAAAACTTACTATCGCAATAACGATCATAAGGAACCAGGCCGAACCCGGAGCTATATATCCTGTAATTAATGCTAAATGATTCATGCTAATTTTTTTGTATATTGACTATTTCAAAAAGCATTCCAGTGCAAGTCAAATTCAAAAGTAAAAATTCAAAAAACTGGATCATGCTTAATGGTACTACCCCTAATAGCATTTCTTTTAATTTTTTGACCTATGAATTCGGAATCAACATTTTCATATTGGGAACGCAGCGCTTTTATTGATAATGCCGATGTAATTATTATCGGGAGCGGATTAGTGGGCCTGAGCGCCGCCCTGCATTTAAAAAAGGAACAGCCCGCCTTAAAGATATTGGTTTTGGAACGCGGCTTTTTACCCACCGGCGCAAGCACGAAAAATGCCGGATTCGCCTGCTTTGGCACTGTATCAGAGCAACTTACAGGGTTACGGCAATCAACAGAAGAGGAGGTTGCACGCATGGTTAATTATAAATGGCGTGGCCTGCAGCGCTTACGGCAAAATTTGGATGATGCCAACATTGATTTCCATCAGAATGGTGGCTATGAACTATTTATGACCAGTGAAGCAAGCCATGCCGATGAAGTGATCGATCAGATCCCTTACCTCAATAAATTATTACAGCAGGCCATTGGCGAGCCTGACATTTATGCAGTAGCCAATGCTAAAATTGCAGATTTTGGCTTTAAGGGCATTGGCCGGATAATTTATAACCCCTATGAAGGCCAGATAAATACCGGGAAAATGATGCGCACTTTATTGCAAAGAGTTTATGAAGCGGGTATACTGGTTTTGAACTCCTGCGCGGTAACCAGGGTTGAAAAACATAGCGACGGTATCCACCTGTCAACATCCCAAGGTAACTTTAAAACGGGCAAGCTTATACTGGCGACCAATGCTTTTGCCAGTCAGCTGTTTCCCGGTTTGAAGGTAGTGCCCGGGCGTGGGCAGGTGCTGGTTACCAAACCCATCAGCGGGTTAAAGCTTAAGGGTACTTACCATTTTGATGAAGGTTATTATTATTTCAGAAATATAGATAACCGCGTACTGTTTGGCGGCGGTCGTAATCTTGATTTTGATTCGGAAGCTACCTGGGAGTTCGGGCATACCGAAACTGTGAAGCAGCAATTATATACTTATCTAAAAGATGTAATCTTACCAGATCAGGATTTCGAAATAGATTATTGGTGGAGCGGCATCATGGGTTTTGGCGAGGATATAACCCCGATAGTTAAACAAATTGAGCCCGGCATATTCTGCGCGGTACGCTGCAATGGCATGGGCGTAGCAATGGGCAGTTTAGTGGGCGAAGAAGTGGCTCAACTGGCGCTGGCTGCTTTATAAAATAGTTGCTCTTTATAACTCACTAGCCTTAAACTCGTGACCAACATAATTTGTAGTAGTAGTATTACCGTTTACCACTTTATCATCAAACCTGATAATATAACTTTCAAACTCTTTAGGATTTTTTAAGGTCTGCCTTATTTGGATAGCTAACTTTTTTGCCAATACTGTAATTTTATCATCCCCGGAAGGGATATTTTTGCCGTTTATAAAATCAACGGTTAAAGAGGTATGCGTTCCGCCGGTGCCGCTTGTTTTTCGTCCTTGTAAATTTATATTCTCAAACCTGTACTTAGTATCAATACTATCTATTATAGCCTCTTGTTTGCCATTAAGTTCAGGCATGTATGTATGATTAAAATTGCAGCTGCTAAAAACTGCTATTGTAGTAATTACAAAAAGAATAAATTTTGAGTATGTCATTTGGTTAAGGTTGTAGATAAATATAAGTAATTTTTTTTCAATTACCGGATCAATGTTATATAGCCACTCAACTTAGGGCTTTTAATCCCCAGGTCTATCACATAATAATAAGTGGCTACAGGCAGTTTGCTACCATTATAATTGCCATCCCAGGGCTTGCTGTACCCACGTGAGTTATACAACAATGCCCCATATCTATTGTAAATATTCACGATACAATTTGGGAAATTTGATAATGCCGGTATATTCCACTGGTCGTTAATGCCATCGCCGTTAGGCGTAAAAGCGTTGGGTATGGCAATGTCTGATGTAAGCATTATCACCATCACTATAGGGTTGCTAACCGCCGATACACTACAGCCGCTGGCTAACATAACGGTACAGGTAACCACATCGCCATTATTTAGCGTTGTGCTGATAAAATTAGCGCTATTGACACCCACATTCTTATTATTCACCATCCATTGATATAATACCGGATTGATACTTGATGTTGCAGTAAATGTAACCGGGGTACCTGCATATATGTTATTAGCGGATGCCGTTATACTTACCGCTAAAGGGTTAGTGATAGTTACACTAATCGGGTTTGAGGTAGCAAATAAAGTAGTAACGCACATGCCGCTTTCATAAGTAACCATACAGGTAACCACATCCCCATCATTAAAACATTTACTGGTGAATACCGGGCTATTGATACCAACGCTTGCACCATTTACCTGCCATTGATAGCTGGGATTAGTAGCGCCGTTGGTGGCTGTGGCCGTAAATGAAATATCTGTCCCGGCAGGTACGTTGTCGCTTGTTATAGCTTGTATAGTAAGTGTAGGCGTGGTTTTTGGTGGCGCTGTTAAAGTAGCAGTATTTGATGTTACAGGGCCCTGTGTACAATCGCTGTTATTGGTGAGGGTACAGGTAATAATGTCGCCTGTGTTTAATATGCTGCTGGTAAATGTGGGGCTGTTGGTGCCTGCTGGCTGCCCATTCACTTTCCATTGGTAGGTAGGATTAATTCCGGAATTTACTGCCGTTGCTGTGTAGGTAACTGAAATACCCTGGCAAGAGCCAAAAGCATTAGGCGTTACAGTTACCGATGGTATTACGTATGGGCTAACCGTTAATGTTTGCGTCTGTGGCCCTGTGCCATCATTTGCCGTTATGTTTGATGTACCGGGTCCAACAATGTGAATCTTTCCGGCAACGATAGTCGCAACCGCCGTATTACTGCTGGTATAGGTATAAGTGCCGCTGCCGCCGGTAGCGCCGGGATCATAATCAACATCGCACATGGTTTTTGTGGAGGTAGCCGGGAACGAGAATCCTGCTGCCAGTACCGTAATATTCACAACCGCGCTACTGCTGCCGCTTGTATTGTAAGCGATAATGGTATAATTGGTAGCTGGCGAAGCTGCTGTTGGCGTACCGCTGATAATGCCTGTTGTGGAATTAAATACTAAACCAGCAGGCAGGGGTTTATCAATAGTATAACCGGTTAATGTTATTTTCCTGATAACGAAGTTGCCTTCATCAGATACATATAAGTTGCCATTATGGTCTGCCACAATCCCCATCGGGTCATTAAATGTAGCTGATAACCTATCACCGTTTTTAAGGCTGTAAGCCCCAGTCATACCTGCAAAGGTTGTGACATTACCGGTCGGGTCTATTTTGCGGATGAGTGAATTAAAAGTATCGGCTATATACAAATTTCCCGATGCGTCATAAGTAACGGCTGTTGGATATTGAAAATTTGAGGCCCTTGCAGCTCCGTTGTTTGCCCCTTTGGTACCATCACCTGCAATAGTTGTAACCACACCTGCCGGGGTTACTTTCCTTATTAATGTATTGCTCTCATCAGCTACTACAATATTACCTGATGCATCAAAAGTTAGTCCACCGGGATTAAAAAACCTGGCAACCGAACCTGTCCCATCTGCCGAACCTAATACAGGGTAACCTGCTAATGTACTAACCGTTCCATCGGGAGCAATCTTGCGGATCTCATCGCTTACATAATCTGAAACATACAAATTGCCGGCATTATCAATAACCGCATCATTAGGAAAATCAAAACTGGCTGTTGTCGCGCTGCCATTATTTAAGCCTGGAAAACCACTTCCGGCGTATGTAGTTACCGCGCCATTCGGCGCTATTTTCCTGATCAGCTGATTTCCTGAATCAACTACATATATATTGCCTGCGGCATCTATTGTTAACCCGTTAGGGTTAGTAAAGCTTGCATTTACCCCGGTAGCGTTTACCGCGCCGGGCATGCCGCTGCCTGCAACTGTGCTCACCAGCCCCGCGGGAGTTATCTTTCTTATTTTATTGCCTCCGTTATCTGCTACATAAACATTATTCGCAGCATCTACTGTAATGGCCCTTGTGCTTACAAAACGGGCGCTAATTGCAGGTCCATCAGTTGAACCACTTGTTCCGTTACCCGCAAACGTAGTAACCAGTCCATATGCGTTCGCCGGTACCACCCCGCCTGTATTGGTTGGGCTCAATGGCGTTATTGTGGTATTAGCAGTATAAACCTGTGGGGTTTGATAACTGATTTGGGGTAGTTGCGCAAAAGTGCTTGCGCTGCACATTAGCAGCAAAAGAATAAATTGCAGCCATTTACCACGATTAAAAACCGTGATCATATTTTTACCGCTGCACTTTTTATTCAACATTAAGAATTATAACCGGCTATAAATTTAATTATTTAGCCCGCATTATAGCATACAAAAGGCAACAATGAACAGAAAACGGACTCGAGATTAAATACTTAAATAAGCTCAGGGCCTATTATTACGATAGTACATGTTTTACATAGATATTATATAGTTAAACACGCTATGCCATAATTTTGCGGGAAACATTTAAACATGGATTTACAACTTAAAAATAAAATAGCCTTTGTGAGCGGTTCAACTGCGGGCATTGGTTTTGCAATAGCCCAGAGCTTATTGCAGGAAGGCACAGAAGTTATTATTAACGGCCGCACAAAGGATGGCGTTGATAAAGCTGTTGGGGAACTGAAAGGCTTAGTTGCCGGTGCAAAGGTATCAGGCATACCGGCTGATTTTTCTAAAGCTGATGATGTTAAACAGTTAATCGATCAACTGCCTGATATCGACATCCTGATCAATAACGCGGGCATTTTTGAACCCAAAGCTTTTGAAGATATCCCCGATGAAGACTGGTTTCGTTTTTTTGAGGTGAACGTATTGAGCGGCGTGAGGCTGTCGCGCCATTTTTTACCAAAGATGTTGAAAAAGAACTGGGGCCGTATCATTTTTATCTCCAGCGAATCAGGCGTTTTTATCCCTAATGAGATGATCCATTACGGCATGACCAAAACAGCGCAACTGGCTATAAGCCGTGGTTTGGCAGAACTAACCCAGGGAACAGAAGTAACGGTTAATGCCATTTTACCGGGACCAACCCGCTCAAAAGGCGTGGGAGGTTTTATTGAGGATTTGGCCAGATCGGGCAACGTATCAACAGATAAGGTTGAAGAAGATTTCTTTAAAAATATGCGCCCAACATCGTTACTGCAAAGGTTTGCAACCGTTGATGAAGTGGCCCACACGGTAACTTATTATGTTAGTCCGCTGGCTTCGGCTACAAACGGGGCATCAATAAGGGTCGAAGGCGGTTTAATCCGCTCTATTTTATAAACTGCTATTTATCGGCGGCCAAGCTTTAATTGTTTGGATGCCACAAGTGTTAGGAAAATTTATTTTATTACAAATGTTGAGCGTAGGGTCACCCTGAGGCACTCGAAGGGTAAGCGTAAAGGCCATTGCCCACATGCTTCGAGTGCCTCCTTTAGCATGACCCTTTCTTTTAATCTTCCGAACACCTATGGTTTGGATGCCAATAATTTATCAATGTTTGCTTTTAGGCGGATCGAAATTAAATTTCAGGTTTATGCCGCCCGAGCCAAACAACAGGTGCTCATCGCCCATGCCGTTGAGGGGGTATTTAAAGAACGGCTCAATGATCAGCTGATTTTTACCAACCGGATAGCCTACTCCAAAGGATACATTCAGCATCTGCGCGAAATAAAAGTTATCGAACGATTTATGGGTTGGATCACTACTTTGCTGTACAGATGACCCATTAGCGCCATTATAGCTATAGGTGGTGTTATAGGTTTCATTAATAAATGTACCCGAACTAAAACCGGCCGAAACGTAAGTATTTCCTTTTTGCGGATTAAACACATATTTCAGGTCGACGGGAACATCCAGGTTAACCAAATTTGCATTCAGGTTGCTTGATGCCGGGGTAACGGAATAAAGTAAACTACTTGAACTGGCTGTAAAATTATGCGAAGCAGCAGCCATTAGCGCCACAGGCATAACAGTGGTGGTATTATTGGCATAGCTTAGGGTGTTTTGCCCTATCGACACACCGGTTGAAAGCCTTAGATTGTCTGTTAGCCTGATATCGGCAGTTGCCCCGCCACCGGTATTAAATTGCTTGTTGCTGCCTTTGGCATAGTTTACATAAGTGGCCGCGTATATGCTAAAAGCCACTTTTTTGTCGATGGTTTTTTGCTCTTCAGTATTTTGCGTGGCCTTGTGTTTCGCTTCCTTATCAAATAGCGCCTGCATACCTTTGCTTACCTGATTATCAGCAACCACCTTAGGTTGTTCTTTTACGGCAGGTGCCCCTGCGGGCCTTGTAGAAATAAGTGTTAATGGTTTATTATTCGCAATAATAGTAGTTGTGTTTGTTGTTGAGGGGCTATCAATAATATCAAGCGATTGCGCCCTATTCGCCAATTGATAAGCCAAATCTTTTTTAACGCTGGTATCAACCTTAGCAGTAAACACCGTGTTAGTTGTATTTGCCGGTTTACTAATAGGGTTCGCGCCCGCCTGTGCAAATGGCGTATTTTTAGTAACGGAGGTGGCATGCGCAACTGCTACAGCCTGTTGCTGGGCGGCAATGTTCGTTCCTGAATCTGCTGTTTGCTTTGTATTTCCTGTAACTGCTGCTATTTTCGATGTACTTGTTGTATCGGTAATGTTGTTCTTTTTATTATGCTGCGCGATATTTTGTTTACCTGTTTCATTAAAATTAAGCCACAGGCCAACACCTAATGCCATTAATAAAAGTGCTGCCACACCCGCAATGCGCCACCACAGCCAGAAAATACCGCGGTCGTCTTCCTCCTTCTCCGGGTATTTCTCCCTGAGCAGCAGCCAGCCTTCATTAGCAGTGTCGTCTTCGTAATTATCAAACACCTGCTTAATGCGTTTCTTTAAGTCATCATCTAACTGATCGTCGCTCATTATATGTAGTGATTAATAATAACTTTCTTAATTTTTCTTTCGCCCGGGTAAGATATACCCTTGATGAGCTTGTTGCTATCCCCAGCATTTGTGAAATTTCATCATGGTTGTAGCCATCTATTTCGTACATGTTAAAAATGGTGGCATGTATTGTAGGTAACTGGTTCAGCAATTTTAAAATATCCTGTGCATTCAGGTTATCAACGGTGCTAACAGAATGCTGCACCATCATGGCATCATCCAGGTCGGTATTTAGCTGGTGCTTGAGTTCTTTCCGGCGCCTGTCAATAGCTGTATTAATTACAACCGTTGCCAGCCAGGCTTTAAAGGGTTTGGCCGGATTATATTCGTTTATATTCTTAAATATTTTTATAAATGCATCATTAACAGCCTCTAAGGCATCATCCCTGTTAATGCTGTAGCGCAAACCAATGCCCATAGCAAAGCCATAAAATTGAGTGTACAACATTTCCTGGTACTTTAAACTACCTTTTTTACATTGCGCTATAAGCTCATCTTCTGCAATGCGGGCCGGTTTTAGCATTAACCTGTTCCTTGTTAATAATGATTATCGCCAGATCTTAAAAAAAGATACAGGGTCCCCTTATGTTAAAAGACCCTGTACCTTTCGGAATTACAAAACTATCTATTCACCGGTTATGAATAGTAATTAATTGGTGGCCTTTTTAAAATTGTATTGCAGTTTTAATGTATCGCCATAAATTATATAAATACCTAAGGTTGAGCCATCATAGGTATAATTATAAACACCCGATAAATGATACTTTGTAAAAGGCGCAGTAGCCGAATAAGTTTGATCAACAAATTGAATATAGTATGCATTTGCCGCGTATGAGCCATAACTGCCAGCATGCAGGGTTGTGGTATCGCCGGTAATGGCAAAACCTGTACTTTGCGCCATGGCTAAACTAAGATTGGCCTTTAGCGTATCGTACTTTAAACTTGTTTTGCTGTAGTGAACACGTAAAAACTGGCCGGTAAAATTTCCGGTTGGCAAAACAACAGTGGTTGAATTGTTACTGGTTTTAGCACATGCCGTGATCAGGAAAACTGCCAATAATGGCAAAAGGTAAATTAATTTTATCTTCATATTATAGTATATTATAATGGCATTACGATAATAGCGACCCATACGCTACAACACGCCAGGGCTTATTGTAATATTTATTCCTGATAGTACACGTTGTTAATAATACCCACGGCTAACACTGTAGTACCTGAACCTGCTGCCAACCCGTGCAGCCAAACAGTATACACATTACCGTTTTGGATGGTAACATTACTCAACGTTGCTAAAACTGTATTGGTTCCGCTTTTTAATACCTGGAAGGTAGAGGCCGTATTATTGCCGTTAACCGGTAAAAATGATGACGCGCCCTTATAAGATTTATTTGAAACCAGTACCGTACTATTCAATGCCAGATCAACCGCACCTGCATCAGGGCTCACATCAACAAACCTGATGGTCGCTTTTCCGCTGGCAGGTTTTGAAATGGTATCCTTCAGCAAAATAAAATCAGGCTTGGTATAGGTATTAGCCAGGAATAATGAATAAGTAACAGCCTGTTGTAAGGTAATCGTATCCGAAGCAACTTGTGTTTGGTTATTGTAATTGTATAACACAACCTGGCGGTTACCTGTGTAAGCATTAAAGTAACCAGCCCAATCCCCATAATTATAGGGCTGGGAGGTTACTCTGTTGTTGTTAAGGTACAGCGTTTCAGCCGGGGCATCCGGCGAACCCTGTACAACCATTAACTGGGCAGTTGGCACCGTTACATAGGTGTTATGATCCTTTAAACAGGAAAATAGCAGAATAGATAACAAACTCACAAAACCAACACCAGCCAAAACCGACTTAATTTTTCTTAAACTTTTCATAATGATAACAGGGGGTTAATTATATATCATTACGGGTGTAAAAGCAGAGATGCTACATCAGGCCAGTAAGTTTTTAATTTTCTGATAGATAATTATTACATTTAATCATCTATTTAAACCACAGATCACGATGTTCCCATTTATTAAAGAAACTATCCGCATGGGTAGCCTCGAGCTCAATTTTTTGCTGGATGGCGATGACACCGACGGCACATTGGTGCAGTTTGAAATGATTGTACCGCCAAGTGCCAGAGTACCGGCACCACACTTTCATGTAGAGGTAGATGAAACCCTGTATATATTGGAAGGAACGATCACCCAAACCATCGGCACCGAAATAGTGGAGTTGAAAGCAGGCAACCATTGTTTTGTAAAAAGAGGCGTGGTGCATGGCTTTAATAATTTGCACAATGAAACGGCAAGGGTGCTTTGCACACTTTCACCGGCGTCTATCGGCCCGGCTTATTTCCGTGAAATTGCAGCGGTAATAAACGCGGGTGGCCCGCCCGATATGCAAAAAGTACTGGCCATTATGAAAAACTATGGCCTGGAACCGGTAAAGCCTGCTTAGATTTTGAAGATATAAAATCTAATTCTGTATTCTTTGTGAAAACCTTTGTGTTTCTCTGTGGTAAAATTAACCACAAAGGTCACTGAGGTTTTCACAAAGGACACTAAGAGAATGATTTTGTAAATGCGTTTGAAACTGTTTACAGCGTAGCCCCGTTTTTAACCAGCTTAGGCAAATCCTTTTGTACGGTTGATATCAGCTCATCCATAGCGCTTTGGCACATGGGCAATATCTTGTCGGCCGACATTTTAGGGATACCGCCGGTAAGCGTGTTCATATTTCTTGATTTTGCGGCTTCTTTTATAGAGAAGATCTGGTCGCCATCTTTATTGTACAATGAGATATCAGAATGAGCCTCAATTTTAACCACGCCCATTCCGGCTACGCCGTATTTCACTAACGAGAAATATACATACACTTTCATTACGCCATCGCACTGGTTAAATATCTTTATCAGCTTTCTTTCATTGGCATGGCTCACATAAGGCAAAATAACTTTATAGCCGTCTATCGGTAAAAAAGCGTGCTTATCGTCATAAGCGCCTTTGCTGTTATCACCGGCAGGGATAAAAGCCTTATACTCGCTGTTATTGGTAACATCACCTTCCGGTAAAAGCTGGAAAGGAAAGTTAGACGCGTAATTATTAAAAAAACGGGTATGGAAATTTGACAATAACGGCGTGAGGTTAAACTTCGGGTCGTCGTTCAACTTGCTTTGAATATCTACATCTTTTGACGCGCTGAACTCCGACAGGTCGATTTGTTTGTTCATGTAAAATGTAACAACGGCTACCTTTTTCTGGGCATAACTGGCTGCGTTTATCAGTATTAAAAATACGGGAATAAAGAATAGTGCTTTTTTCATTTTAATCAGGGAGGGTCTTATTAATACTTGCTTTAGTTCAAAGTGCCGAATATAATTAAATTCCGATAACAGCTTACTGAATTGCATGGCAAGATGTAAGATTTGAAACTCGGCTGATAAATAAAAGCCGCCGGTTGTTAATTATAAACCGGTTTGCTGTTTAACTGGATGCAGTAATCGGTTATCCAGGCACCCGCCGCATCAACATATACAATATTGGGCTTATTGTTTTTATTGATCACACCTGCCTTTATCCATCCGTTAACTTTGGCGATAATATACTTGTTGCCGGATATAGCCAGGTCGGTAATGCTTTGGTTTTTATTGATCACGTTGGTGAGCAGCATTACACCGTTAATTACCGGGTTCACATTGTCGTTCTGAAAATCATTACAAACCAGCGCCGCTTCCTGGCTGCTTTGGGTAAGTTGCCAGTCCAAACGGATCAGGTCATTTTTGCTTACCCCATCTTTCATCGACGTAAAAAACTGTTCCTCGGCAGCTACCAAATTGGTGATCTGGTTGGTAGCTGCATATTTCCTTCGGAAATTCAGAAAGGTTTTCCCGGCATCGGCCATAGAGTTGGAGTCGATCATTTTATCGGGGTAGCTGTATTTTTCAAAAGCGACGAGCACTTTCCCCGCCAGATCGTTCAGCTTTATCTGGTCGATGCTTTTGCCTTTGTTGTTATAAATATGTTCTTTACCCAATACGCTTACAATAGAATCAGCAACATTGCTTGCTGAAGCTTCGGTTGGGCAAAAATGGCTGAACGTTAAAATGATAAACTCTTTTTTATGGTGATCTAAAAAAGTTTTAACAGAATCCAAAATATCCTTAAAGCGCTCGCCATAACCACCGCCAATCGCATCAGCCATACAATCAGATGAGCTATGTTTTATGTAGATTTGTTTTTTAAACGTACCCACCCGCAGATCAAACATGCGGATACCTGCATTTAACTGGCTGCCGATATTTTGTGTTTGGGTAAGCGTATTACATGGGTTGATAGAACCCGCCTGCGCGCCACCGGTACCGTTTAATGCCGACATGCCCGCATCATGCGAGCCGGGGATCACGATATCCTTTAGTGTTAAATTGCCTTTAGCCGGGAACAGAAAATCTTCCATCCAGCGTGAAGGGTTGTAATTAGTAAAATAACTGAGGTATAATTTTTTATCAAGCCCCACAAAAGCCAGTATGAACTTTTTATCATCTACCGTGCAAATAGAAACAGGATTTGTTGTTGTAAAAAAATCGGGCAGAATGCGATCGTTATTCGGGCGGCCCTGTTCTTCTTCCGTAGCATAATATAAATGATTATCCTTCTTATATCCCTTCCAGATATAAAATAACCGGCTAGTATTAAAGGAATGATATACCGCTGGCGATATTTGTGTTTTTGATTTACCAACACTTACATCAGCCAACCATGTTTTAGCTGCCGGATCAAAATCTGTATAATAAACACCCTGATCGCCGGAGCTTTTATAACAGATCCTGATCACATTGGTTGAAAGCGTTACTACGAATGGGTACTCCTCACTTTTTTTACCGGGGATGATTTGCAGGTCGGCAGGTTTAAGTATGCCATTATCATCAGCATCAATTATGGCGATGGCCAACTTGCCACTCAAAACCGATGCTGTAATGCCTCCTTTTAGTTTTACGGGGTTATTAAAGTTTAGCGTATGTATGTTTTCGGTATTAAAAGAAGTATCGCTGTTATTAATTATATATTTTAATAAGCCATCTGTACTTAGCCATAAGGCATATATATGGTTATTCACCACCCTGAAAACCGGTGCATAAGCGCTTTGTCCGCTGCCTGCGGTTACCTCATTTGATGAAAAGCTGGTGCTGTTTTGGTTACCGAGATAACACACATGTATATTTCCTGCTGAACCAGCATCTTTCCAGGTTACAAAAAAACTTCCTTTAAAATTGGTGATATCAACGCCCTTATCGGTATGGGCAGCAGGCAGAAAATTGCCTGGCTGACTAAAACTCAGATCTTGCGCATGGAGGCTTATTAAACCCGGGGAAATAATAAAGTATATAAGTGCAGCAATAACATTTAAAAACTTCATAAACCGGGGTTAAAAGGTGATGTAATCAGCCATAATTAACTGATTATTAAAAAATTGATTTATAAATACTTTTTCTTATGGTGAATTTATGATATTTTTATTATTTAAAAAAATAAGCCTATGTCAAAAATCCTTATCGCATTTGTATGTGCTTTGTTTTTTGTTCAAACAGCCAAAGCACAGGACGCCAACTACTGGTCGTCGGGTTATAACCCGGCAGGTTATTTAACCCCGGGCGCTGTGGTAGCTTTTAACCGCGATAGCGGGGTGATGTTTTTAAACCCTGCCTTATTATCACACAACACTAAAAGTTCAGCTTCCATCAGCGGAACGGTATACCAATACGGTGATATCAAAATAAAGAACGGCGCGGGTGCCGGTTACGATCTTAACTCCACATCAGCCAGTATTATCCCGCAAATGGTGTCGGCAGTTATTGCCATCAAAGGCAATCATCCTTTTACTTTAGGCTACGCGCTAACGCATACCCCGGTAATGAGTTTTCAGGCTACGCAGCAGCGCGATGATAAGTTTAATGTGCTCGATGACTCCTACAGTCCCGGCAACGAGGCTTACCTCGGGCAATACAAAAACATCAATACCACTAATGAAACCACAGGTATAATAAGCGGAGGTTTTAAAATCTCTAATGATTTTTCCTTTGGCCTATCGGCAGAAGGTGATCTGCGCAAGCAAAGCTATAATTCAGATATTAGTGCCAGGGCACTTTATAATGGCGCCGATGATGAAGAGGGTTTACCACCTATTGCCACATCATTGGAATCGTATCTGGCATCATATTATAATGTAGGCGTAAGGTTTAAAGCGGGTTTGGCTTATGATAAAGACAGGAGCCATGTTGGTATTACCATATCATCGCCTTTACTACACGTAGCAGGCAGCGCAAGCCTGCTAACCGACCTGCAGATAAGCGATGTAATAATTGCCCCAAAGGATACGCTTAACCTGTTGGCCAACACCAGGCAGCAAAGCTTAAAAGTAAAATATAAAATGCCCCTGAGCACCGCATTTGGCTATGCTTATGATTTTGATAAAGGGCAGATATACTTTGCAGCTGAATACTTTGCAAAAGTAAACCAGTATAGTATAATAACACCGCGTAATGCAAACTTTGTTAAAGGCCAGCCACCTGCCGACTATAACGAAACCGAGAGCCTTCAATTTGAAGATGCCCGCAAATCGATCCTGAATTATGGTATTGGTTTTAGCTATATGTTGAAACCGGAAGTGACCGGTTTTATATCATTACACACCGATTATAATTATGCAGATAACAGCTTGTATAAAGATGGAGGTGATGGGTTCGTATCAAACACCGCTTATTATAATATTTACCATTGCCAGATAGGTGCCAACATTAAAAAACGGAAATTCAATTTCCGCGCGGGTTTGTTGCTATCTTATGGCAGAACAGATAATTATATGCAGGCTGTTAACTTTACCAACCCTAATGAAAACAATCTTTTATTAGGCGACCCGGGTAATACAAAGGCTTCTTATTTTGGCGCGGGATTACTATTGTCCTATATTCATAATTTGTAATTATGAATATAGTATCTGAAGTGCCTCAGCATGACACCCTACATTGTATTGTAAGAAAACACATTTGGGTACCTGATCTGCTAAGTTAATACCACTATTTTACCCCCTGCATTATTGCTTTCCATCAGTTCATGGGCTTCAACTATTTCATCGAGTTTGAACACCTTACCGATGCTTAGTTCTATTTCACCAGCTTCAACAGCGTTTATAAAATCCTGAAGCAATTCCTTACTTAAATTGGCGGCATCTCCCATGTAAACGGTTAGGCGGGCCAGCGAGGGGATATCGCCCATAGGGGTGAACTCCTTCATGGTCCACTGGCCGCCGAGGATGCCTGTCATACAAACCACACCCCTTGCACGTACGCATTTCAATGAATCTTTAAGCGTAGTGATGCCTACGAGCTCAAGTACTTTATCAACGCCTTGTGGATATAAACTCTTTAGTTTTGAGCTGATATCGCCATCATCAATTAAAACATGATCTGCTCCATTACTTTTCAGCAAGGCTTCTTTATAGGCATTACGGGTAGTGGTTATTACCGTTAAGCCATAGTGTTTAGCCAATTGACAGGCCAGCAGCCCGATAGATGAAGTGCCGCCACGGATAAGCAACGTTTCTCCCTTTTTAACTTCCAAAGCCTCGTTTAATGAACCGGATACGGTCTGGAACATTTCGGGTATCGCACCCAAAGTTTCCCAGGGCAACTTGCTCTCGAAAGGAAATACAATAGCTAATGGCAATGCTGCATATTCGGAGTAACCTCCATCAAAATCACGGCCCATGCCGCCCATTAGTGCGGCTACTTTCTGGCCTTTTTTGTACGTGCCGGATGGATCATTTTTTACTTCGCCAACACATTCAATACCCTGCACCCTCGGGAACTTTACATTGGGTGAATCGCCCTGCCGGGTAAAGATCTCCGACCTGTTTATCCCAAAGGCTTTTATCCTAACTAAAACCCAACCGTTTTGCACGGCGGGTATTGGTCTGTCCTGAATCTGTATAACATCAGGCTTGCCTGCTTTTGTTGTTATTGCTGCTTTCATGATGCTGTTAGTTTAAAAATTCCTTAATTTCTGTAAGCGCATTTTGCGACGCCTCTGACGGCATACCGGTTAGCATCCATACATGCACCTGGTTTTCATAAATGGAGAGCTTAGCAGCGGGCTGGATAGCCTTTATGTTGTTATAAAAGTTAACGCTGTCATCCAGCAATATCTCATTGGTACCCACCATAATTAATACCGGCGGAAACGCGCTTAGCTCCACATTTTCGGGACTCACCGTTTCTATCGGCAAAGTGCCTATATAATCCAGGGCGGAACTTTTTAAATATTCGTGGGTGAGGATAGGGTCCTTCGCCCTGTTTCCTTCATGCGAGGGATTATCGCAATGCAAGCTGATCCACGCCGAAATAAATACCGCGGCGTTCGGCAGTTGTATGTTCTTTTTCAGCATTTCGCCTACGGCGGATACAATCAGGCCTGCACCTGCGCTATCGCCAATAAAATCAATTTTATAACCGGGGTACTGGGCTATTAATTCCGTGTATACATTCATCACATCGTTCAGCGCGTTAGGGTACGGGAGTTCGGGCGCTAAAGCGTAATCAACAAACAGAATTCTGGTTTGCAGTTTATGCGCGAAGTGGGTGAGCATACTTTCATGCGACTGAATTGCCCCCACCGCGTAAACCCCGCCATGCAGGTGAATAATTATTTTATTGGGTGCCGGGTTTTCGGGTGTGAGCCAGTAACAGCTTACCCCGTTTATGATAACTTGCTCTGTTTTTACTGATACTTGTTTAGGGTAAATGCTGCCTAACTGGTTAAACCCTTCCCTGCGTGCTGTTATATTTTCCATTGCTTTTTTTTTCGTTTTATTTACAAAGCAAAGGTGGCTGTTATGCGGCGCAAAAGCCTATAACATAGCTTAAGAAATACCCTTAATATAGTTTAAGGTTTTCAGTGCTTTTTGGCGATATCCTTACGGATCTTACTTAAAAACTCCGGCGTTATGCCTAGGTAAGAGGCTATCTGCGTACCGGGCAAGCGTTGCGACAACTGCGGGTAATGATCTAAAAAACTCAGGTAACGCTCCTCTGCTGTTGAGCTGATGGCTTGTAAGATGCGGTTTTCCAATTCCACATACCGGTTCTCTACTATCACCCTGAAATTCCTGTCGAACTTGGGGATATTGGTGAACAGATAGAATAAATCTTCCTTTTTTATCTGCAAAATAACCGATGGTTCAATGGCTTCAATGTAAACGCGGCTCGGTTTGTCGGTATAAAAACTGTCGAGCTCCATTATCCAGTCGTTTTCGGCAACAAATTGGAGGTTATGCTCTACGCCTTTCTTATCAACATGGAATATTTTAAAGCAGCCCTCGGCTACAAAGGTGTAATGCTTGCAGATATCGCCTTCCTGCAAAATAAACTGCCTGCGCCTTATAGTCCGTTCGGTAACCCGGTCGGCAAGCGCTTCCCGCTCTTGTTGATTAAGCGGCAGGTAGTTATCAAAGTTGGCGAAGAGTTTGTTTATGGTCACGGGCTGTTCTATTTGTCCGAATATACAAACTATATAAGATGGCTATCACATAACGAGGTGATAGCGCCTATAATAGATTGAAAATTTTATATATATTTATAAAAACGCTGAACATGATAATTTTAATTTGCCAATCCCATTCAATTGAATGGGATTGGACTGCTATTGGTACACTACTATTGGTTTTTGCAACATTTTTTGCTATATACATACAAAATAGTTTATTTAAAAAGCAACGGGTTGATGATAATGAACGTGCTTTTAAAACCAGTAGCGTAACACTTATTACCGATTTTGATAGTCAATTTACCGATTTAATAGAGTCCAGAATTAAAGTCGCCAAAATTATAATTAAAGACAAAATTTTAGAAAAAGACACCTTTAATTATGAAATCCTTGATAAAAGAATGGATGATATCTATGATTTTTTTGACACATTGGGTTACTTAGTTGATCAACAATACATTAAGGCGGATTTAGTTCATCAGTATTTTAATTACTGGTTTTCCAGATATTACGAATTCTATCAACTTTGTGAAATTAAGAAACTGTCAAAATATGGCGATACCGTTTGGAATAATATGCCAAAGCTCTATACTAAATTAAAAGAAATAGAAGCTGAACAACTTGGTAGAGAAGAAGATAAATTAACAAAAGCTGAACTAATATCCTTTTTTGAAAAAGAGTCTTGGGAAGATTTATAATGCATTACTTATGACTTTTATATGTAATCGTACCAAAGGAATCAGCCGGTAAAGTAGCTGTTATGTACTTACCGGCTGCTTTAAAGGTTATTATTTTTGGCGATGCCGCTTCGTTCTGCACTACTATTACCACGCTGTTATCCGGGTTTTTAAAGGCTAAAAGATTGCCTGTAGTTTTAAGCATTTTAGCACCGGGTTGTACAAAATGACTCAGGTGTTTCAGTAAATAATACTCGTGATTGTACTGATACGTATGGTTTACTGTATCGACAGTCACCAGTGAGTTTTGCCGCCAGCCCCAGCGACTCAGGCCATCTTTCGAGAGGCTCAGGTTCCAGTACATATAAGCACTTGCGCCATTGCTGAGGTAATGTTTCATCAGCTCCCAGGTGTATTTACAATAGGCCCAGTCGTTTTTACCGTCGCCACATTCCTGTTCGCTCTGGTACAGGGTAAGGTTAGGGTATTGCTGATGGATGGTGACGATAGCCCCTTTGCCCGCCCATTGAAAGCCGATGCCTTTTACATAATCCTTGCTCAACGGCGATGTTACAATGGTATCCGCCAGTTTAGCGTCGGCGCGCTCCATCGTACCAAAAAATACTTTCACGTTCTGCTTTTGCATTTGCGGACCAAGATAGCTGATGAATCGGGCGAGCCCGGCGGCGGTCCATGTACAGCTGGGGAACACCTGCGCCGAATTGAATTCGTTTTGCGGCATCACCATAGCTATGTTAATGCCTTCTTTTTGGTAGCCCTCAATAAACAGCGAGAAATATTTGGCATAAGCCTTAAAATAATTATCCTGCTGAATAAACATATTAGTGCCCTCGTGCCCAGCCTGTTCTGGCTTTAAACCGTTGTTTTGCGCTGAACCGGCGGGGTACATGGCGGCGGCATAATGGTGGTTCACCTTCATCCATTGCGGCGGGCTCCATGGCGAGGCCCATAACTGCAACCGCGGGTTATACTGCTGCGCCGATTTAATAAAGGGGATAAGCGTTTGTTTATCGTTAGCGATAGAAAAATGCTGCATCTCAAAATCACCGTCGGTTTCATCATAGGAGTACCAATCGCGCGAGAAATCATTGGCGCCAACCGGCATGCGGCAGATGGTGAAGTTAGCACCCGCGCCAGGCTTAAACAGTTCCTTAAATATGTTACTCCGGTTTTGGCTCGATAGGGTTTTCAGCGATGTCCACCCCAATTCATTAAAACAAGCGCCGAAACCGTTGATGGTTTGCAGGGTATCATCAGGGTTGATAGTTATGGCTGCTGTTCCGCTTTTGCTGATGGCAATAGCATTGGATGATACCCAATTGTTGTTCTCCGTAGTAGTTACCAGCTGTGGCTTTACCTGGGCATGCGCCGATAAACAGGCCATGCCGATGATAAATGTTAAGATACGGTATCGCATAGGTTTTAATTGATGGGTGAAGTTAATGAAATAAGTGAATGATTGGGTAGGTAATGCGGTATGGCTTTAAGGTTAGTATAAAGTGTCCGCCCGCTCCAGGTGCGGGTACTTCCGGACATCCCCTTATCACCAAGCGTCATTGAGGTACGAAGCAATCCCAAACTTTACAGGGCAAAGTAATAAGCATTGTTGATCTGCATAGTCGGGGATTGCCACGTAGTTCCTCCTCGGCAATGACGCGCGGAGAGGGTTTTTACTATACGCATCGCAATATTCCCCTCTACCCAACCCAAATCAACACACACCCTCTTTTCATCGTCACATCTAATTTTAGCATTTTGGCGTAGTTGATTGTTTTCAGCGGCGTCCAGTTAGTTTCGCCGGGGTATAATACTTTTATGCGGAGCTTTTTCTTATTTAGCTCGGTATAGGGCATCCTTAATATAACGGTTGCTTTGCTGGCTGTTCCGCCGAGTACTACCGGGATAATTACTTTGCCGTTGGCTTTAAATACGTTGGCTTTTGCCACTCCGTTCTCTACCTGTACGATGTGCGGCGAGAGCAGCCATTCGCGGCCTTTTATAGCTAATAACATAGGCCCGTAATCGGTATAAAATTTCTCGGCCCAGGCATCGGGGCCAATGCAATGGTCGTTACCGGGGAAGGGGGCTGTAAGGAAAGCTCCCAGGTACAAGTGCCGCTGAAAATACGCGTCCGGATCGGGCATCAGGCTTTCTTTTGAGGCCGTCCAGGCGATAATTGGTTTAAAAAATGCCATTTGCGCGCATAGGTTTAGGCTGGTTGGCATATAGCCAAACTCATCATAAAACCCATCGATATGGGCCATCAGGTCTATCCGGCGATCAAGCGGGTTGCAAAAGATAACTTTATGCGCCGAGTGCATTATCCGGCCCAATGGCTCCATTAAACCTTTCCATGATAGCAGCATCGCCTGGGTCTTTTGCCCATCAACCATGCTGGTGCCGTCATCGCCGTTGCTGTCGTAAAACCGCATCCAGTCGAGCCGGTCGATACATATGCCTGATGATGCCGGGATCTTTTGGATATGCAGCCGGGCTTGCTCTAATAAAAAAGCCCGGTATGTCGAATCTGCCGGATCCAACACTACGCAGTTCTCCCAGTTGGAGAATAGGGGCCTGTCATCCCAGTCGGGCAGTATCCCGGCGGGTTTCAAAAAGGCCTGTTTAAATTTGGTGTAAACAAAGTCGTTAGCGTTTTTCCAGAGCGAATCGGCCGGTACAGCAGCATTTTTGTAAGGGTAAACAATGCCATTGCCAAACTCGCTTACATTAAAATAGCTGATGGTATGGAAGCCCATTTTATTTAAATGTTCCGAATATTTATTTAAGCGGTTAATGGTGGCATATCCATCGCCAACCTGCACGCTGCCTTGTTTGTATTTGAGCCATTTTTCATCATCATTTTTAACCGGGGGGATAAACATGCCCATGTACGGGAAATCCAGCGATGCCTTCCAATTGAGGCTAAAGGCAATTTTATGGTATTTGGCAGTATCCAGCTCGCCTTCGTATGATGAATAGGCCCCGCAGCCGGCAATCTTGTTCACCAGTGGTTCTTCGGGCAAAAAGTAGGCTTTATAATTTTGCACCATCCAGGCCATACCGGCCCGCCAGTCGGCCTCATGTAATACAAGCTGGTGGCGAATATGAATGATATGCTTCGCGCTTATCCGGTGGTTAAGGTGCCGGTAAGCGATCTTCCCATTGGCAGTAGTATGCATTTCAAGGTTGAGTATGGTATCGTTAAGCGACTGTATAAAACTCAGCCCCAGGTCTTCGTCCTTAAAAAAGGTGCTGGCAATAGGTATTACAAATGCATCGCGCGAGAGGTGGCTCTCACCGCCATAAGTTAACGCCAGATCCTGAAACCGGGCGGGTAAAAATGGGTCCTGCCATGCATCTGTTTTGGGGGTGAGGTGGTTATCAGCCCATGTGGTCCAAAACTGTGCCGATTGCTGATCTATCCATTGCAGCGAAGTTTCAATGGGTATGGTCCAGTCGCTGCTATCTTTTCCGGCTATGTCAATATCCCATTGCAGCCCATAGGCAGTTCGTTTTACGGTGCTGGTTATATCGCAGGTATTATTAAAATATTTAATGTGCTTTATTACAACAATACCCGTGCTATCTGCCGATAATAATTGGGTAGTTGAAGTTGGGGAGGTGGATGGTATAACAGCGTCAAGCACAAAACTCTTTTCGCCATTTTTGCTTTTAAAGATGCCTTTTATCTGCCCGCTCTCAAACTTTAACTGTATGGGTTGTATTTGGCTGAAAGTGATTGCCGGGCAAAAAAGTATAAGCAATAATAGCAGCAATGTACGGGGCATGGTGTACGCGTTAAGTGATAGGGTAAGATAAGATATTTTTAAATACCGTGTAAATTATCTTGTCCGTCAGCCAATGGATTGATAACTGCCGGACAAACTTCACCAAGCCTCATTGAGGTACGAAGCAATCCCCGACTATGCAGATCAACTATGCCCATCCCTTCGCCCTGTACTGTTAGGGATTGCCACGCTATCGCTCGCAATGACGCGTGGCGAGACTGTTTACTGGTCTAAGTTTAGCGCAGCGTAACTTAGATCCTATAATTCACAAAGCTTCCAGCTTATTAACGCAAGAAGGATTCTTGCTCTATTTTAGGTCGAAGTTTTAAAACTTCGACCAGTGAAGGGTAACAGACAGCGTAAAAGAAGTAAACCTAATTAAGCGCAAGCTTAGTTGTTTGCTTATAGGCCACGATTGCTTTTTCACCGTCCCAATGGTAATAAGTGGTGACTTTTGAATGCGTTTTATATTTATTATCGCCATTTTTCAGGGTGATCGGATCGCCGTCTTTATCTACATAAACTTCGCCCAACTCGGTTGTTCTAACAATTACGTTATTGATAGGCAGGGTAGCATTCGCATCATAGGCAAAAGTGTCGGGCTTAAAACCGGTAGTGTCGGTATGTTGTACAACTAAACCATTGCCATATAGCGTTACGCGCCCGTTGCTGCCCGCAATCGGGAAATAAACCGCATCACCATTCAATATACTATAATCGCCATCGTTAAAGGTATTTAAATATCCAGGAAGTTTAGTTAGCCCTGTTGGTGTGTCAACAATTATTTCGTACGATTCGCCGCCTCCGCAAAAATCTGCGTGTTGACTATAATTAATGGCAAATTGCACATTTGATAACGAAAGCTGTTTCATTACCTCTATTTTTTCCTGCGCCTCGCCGAGGAATTCGCAACTTACTTTATCGGTAATTTTTTGGGTAGCCATATCAAACTTAAAGAAACCCATTTTCCAGTCGTGATTTTTCTTATCAGCGAGGTAGGGGCCCGCCAGGTATTTAACATGGCGCGCGGTATCGGTGAAAGTATATTTTGCAATGTTTTCGCCAACATAATGCAGATATCCCTCTTTGCCATCATCGGTACGTATCCGATACCATGTTATTGAAGTCATCTGCGTATATGGCGGATCGCCGGGCCTTAACCCGGGTTTTTGAACTTCGCCGTTGATAGTTACATAGCCCAATCTTTTAAATGGTATAAACGCAGGCAAAATTTCTTTTACAGGCGTTAAGGTATCTGGCTGTCCGTATAGTGCAATAGGCCCCATGGTCATCGGGTCAATAACGAAGTCATTATCATCGTCTTTTGAAAATGAAGCCGAATCCAGCTTGCGGCTGGGTTCGGCAGTTATTACGGGAGCAGGTTTCGGTTTTCTTTTCGCTTTCATGTATTTCTTTTCATGTTTGCAGGCAGTGCCCAAAAGAACCATCCCGATAAATATAATGTAAGCCGTTCTGAAAATCTTGTTCATTTTAATAATTAACGTCAGCCAAAAATACCAAACCATGCGTTATTTATTAGAACAAACACGATGAAGTATTAGAAAAAATGAATTCAGCGAAACTATTGAGGTGGAATCTGTGCATTTTTGAAAAGTTAGCTCCCGCTCTTTAGCTCCCGCAAGCGTCATACTGTGGTTAATCCGAAACTCCTACTATCCACAGTCTCCGCCCGCCCATGCCAACTATTCATCGGTAAAAACCACCTGAACGCCGATTGTATCAAAAACGTGATCCGGATACTGCTTATATTTAAATAAGTTTGGCTTGCAGCGATTTAAAGCTGCATTAATTTATAGCGTAAAAAATTATTTATATATGAGATATCAACCAATATGGTCGCGGCGCAAGTTTGTTACTTCAGTAGCTGTTGCCGGGGCGGGTACCGCCATAATGATGAACCCGCTGGCAGCCTGGGCCTTTGACGAGCTCGACCCGCGGGTGGCTGCCATTGTTGCCGGTACCATCGGCATCGACACACATAACCATATAGATGTGCCCCTGCTAACGGCTGAAGTGCCCGGCCCGGATATTGATTTGGCTGGCGAAATGAAGAAGTCGGGTTTATCGGCTATCTGTATGACCTTCGCCCTCGATTACCAGAAACTGCAAAACCCCGGCGAGGCATTCGAGCGTTTTAAGAATGGCCTAACCTCGATGGATCAGCAGCTGACCCGCAATGGCATGAAACGCGCGTTGAATTTCGCTGATCTCCGCGAAGCGCATAAAAAAGGCCAGCCGACGGTTGTACAGTCGATAGAAGGTGGCCATTTTCTGGAAGGACATCTGGATCGCGTAGGGTATGCCTATGGCCGGGGCTTACGGCATTTAGGATTGCTGCATGATAGCGATGCCTCTGTACCACTGGGCGATGTTTATACAAATACACCGCAATGGGGCGGGCTCACCAAGTTTGGGGCAGATGTGATAAGAGAATGTAACCGTTTAGGCATCCTCGTTGATTTAGCACACGCCAATTTGGAGACCGTTACAGCCGCGTTAAAGGTGGCAACACAACCAGTGATCATCTCGCATACCGGCCTCGATACGCAACTGGGGCAAAACCCAAATATGGCGCGGATGATGCGCCCACGACTCATCAGCAAGGAGCAGGCTAAAATTGTTGCCGATGCAGGCGGCGTGATAGGCGTATGGACACATTTGGCTGATACGCCGTTGGAATATGCGCAAAATGTACGTGCTTTGGTTGATGTGATCGGCATTGACCATGTTGGTATTGGTACCGATACCAAGTTAACCCCTTCGTATGGTTCGCATGATGGTTTCGGCCCAAAGCCAAGTGGTCCCGGCCCACAAGGCGGACCTCCTGCCGGGCAACCCGGACAACGGCCTGAAGGTAATCCCGACGATCGCCAGGGACCTCCACCAGATAAAGGCCACGATGGCCCCGGCCCTGGCGGACCAACCCACGGCAGGCCGGGCGAGCGCACCAACCTGGCATGGCAGGATCAGAAAGCAGGGTTCTATTATGCCGTAGTTGACGCGATGTTAAAGACTGGCTTTACTGCCGATGAGATCGGCAAGGTAGGCGGAGGCAATTTCTGCCGGGTGTTTGATGCTGCTACTGCGGGGCATTAGTAACACATTGTCATTTCGACCGGAGGGAGAAATCTTCTGCACCAAGCACAACCGCTTTGCAGATCAAAGAAGATTTCTCCCTCTGGTCGAAATGACATGGTGGAATAATAATTACAATAGCATCCCGCCGGAAACTTCAATACGCTGGCCGTTTACCCAGCGGGCATCTTCGGTACATAAAAAGGCTATTACGCCGCCAATATCTTCGGCAACACCGGGCCTACCTAAAGCAGTTACACTGCTCACCATTTTTTGCAGCCCCTCATCAGAGCGGAGGTGCCCATTACCAAAATCGGTCATAACAGCTCCCGGCGCTACAACATTGGCTCTGATCTTTCTTTCGCCCAGTTCCTTGGCCAGGTATTTGGTAAATGTTTCCACCGCTGTTTTAAGCGAAGCATATATCGATGAGCCCGGCACGGCAACGCGGGTAAGCCCGCTCGATATATTTACTATACCCCCACCATCGTTCAGCAGCGGCAAAAGCTTTTGGGTAAGGAAATAAACTCCTTTAAAGTGAACGTTCATCAGCTCATCAAAAAACTCCTCAGTCGCATCCGGTATAGGTGAATAGCCGCCGATGCCTGCATTGTTGATAAGATAGTCAATATGATCTGTATTGAAAGTGCTGGTCAAGGCCTCTTTTAACTTTTCAACAAAAGGAGCGAAAGATTTAAGATCGCCGGTATTTAGGTGCAGTATAGCAGCCTTTTGCCCTTGCTTTTCAACTTCCGCGGCTACGCTTTTTGCGGCTTCCTGGTTATTGTTATAGGTGATGATAACATCCAGGCCTTTTTCTGCCAGGCGCAGGGCCATGTCTTTACCCAGTCCGCGGCTACCGCCGGTTACCAGTGCTATTTTATCTTTATTTGCCATCTTTTTATTTTTTCTACAAATATGACAAGCAAAGCGCGGTGCTTGTTTGTGACAATCAATCCATTGTTTGTATAAATCAAATAAGGCTGTTATTTTTCATGTAGAGGAACAAAATTATAGATCTGCCTAAGGTATATTTGTATAGCAAATTTATCCAACTTATTATCTCCAAAATGATCTACTACACCCAACTCATTTTTATAAAGCCCGGGCGCGAACAGGCGTTCCATGCTTTTGAAGACAGAGTATTGCCGCTTTTGAAGGAGCATAAAGGCGAACTTATATACCGCATCAGGCCCGATGAAAGCGCGTTTGTTGAAAACAGCCGGGAGCTTCCCTACGAAATCCACCTGGTAACATTTGGTAGCAAGGCCGATTTTGAAGGCTATAAAACCGACCCAAAACGGCTTGCTTTTATGGAGATGAAGAATGATTCGGTTGAAAATATCATCCTTATCGAAGGTTTCGCGTTATGATCATGCCATAGCTTACATCCACTCTAATTTGCCAACATCAAAACCAAGGTCGGTAGCTTTAAGCAGGAAACGGATGCGGATGTCATTGGGAATATCATTCTCTCGCGCCAGTATCCACAGGTAATCAAAGCTATTGCCCGAAACCAGTGCAAATTGATAATCATCATCCACGTCAAGCACATTATAATCAAGGTAAAGCGGTAAAAAGTAAGCGACCTTTAGTTTACCTCTTGTATCAGAGCCTGTAAATTTGGCTTTGCCGGCAGCTTCAACTGGTTTGTTTTTATCGAAATTATAGGCACGGGTTATTACTTTAATGCTGCCATCTTCATTTAATGAATATTCTTCGGTAAGGTCCTTCAGGTTTTTTTCAATACGGTTTGGCAGTCGGGCCGCTTCACGCCAAAGGCCCATGTATTTGGTTTTGTCGAACGGTTCAAAAATTGCTTTTTTAGGGATATGATTTTTGGGCCATAACGCGTAAGCCAATCCTGCGGCGCCCACCCCGGCAGCGGCTGCTATCAGCCATTTTTCTTTCTTCATAACACTACTTAAACGGACAGGTTTATTTTTAGTTTGATTAAATGTAGAATTGATTGATTGCTCCCGAGAGCTTGTAGCTCGTGTAGTGTATGGTTGCGTTTATTTATAAACTGTAATTCATAATTGCTATTCTCCTAAAATCATCCTATTATTGCTTCGTATTGAAGCGTTTTGGCGCCCGATAATTATAAACCATAGCAAATACTCTTTACCCTGAATGAATCAAGTTACCACACAACTCGAAACAAAAAGTCATTATGAAATCCTCGACGGCCTGCGTGGCGTAGCCGCTATTTTGGTAGTAACCTTTCACGTTTTTGAGGCTTATGCCAACGATAACCGTTTTACCCAATTAATTAATCATGGTTACCTGGCAGTGGATTTCTTTTTCCTGCTATCGGGCTTTGTGGTGGCATATGCTTATGATGATCGCTGGGGAAAGATGACTCAATGGGATTTTTACAAACGCCGACTGATCCGTTTACAACCTATGGTTATTATGGGTACGATAATTGGCGCGCTGCTTTTTTATTTCCAGGGAGGTACGCTTTTCCCCATGATTAATCAAACCCCGGTTTGGAAAATGCTGTTGGTGATGCTGGTTGGTTTTACCATGATACCGCTTACACCGGGTTTGGATATTCGCGGCTGGCAGGAAATGCATCCGTTAAACGGCCCCGCATGGTCGCTATTTTTTGAATATATAGCCAATATCCTTTATGCGCTCATCTTCCGTAAATTTTCTAAAACACTGCTGAGCATATTTGTGGTAATATTTGCTTTGCTGCTGATCCACTACACTGTAATGGGCCCGCAAGGCGATGTTATTGGTGGCTGGAGTGTTGATAAAACCCAGCTTAATATTGGTTTTACACGTTTGCTTTATCCCTTTTTTGCGGGGATACTATTATGCAGGGTTGGTAAGTTGATCCACATTAAATGGGCTTTCGCTATTTGCAGCCTGATGATTGTGGTTATTTTGTTTATGCCGAGAATAGGCGGTCCGGAGCATATCTGGATGAATGGCTTATATGAATCGTTCTGCATCATTGTGCTTTTCCCTTTAATCGTTTCCATCGGCGCGGGTGGCAAAATAACAAGCAGATCGGGCATTAAGGTTTGCAAGTTTTTTGGCGATATTTCTTACCCTATCTACATCACGCATTATCCGCTTATATACCTTTATACCGCCTGGGTGGTTGATAATAAAGTGCCGATGGCTTATGGTATATGGGTTGGGGTCGGGCTAATCATTGTTGCTGTTGCCATTGCCTACGCCTGCCTTAAATTGTATGATGAGCCGGTACGTGAATGGCTGAGAAAACGTTACCTGGTGAAAAAGGCTTGATTATTATATTACCCCCAAAACTCTTCAGTAGAAGCAACTAATGTTGGCAGTTCCAGTTTGGGTTCTGCCTCCAAACCGCTTTCCTCTAACTCAGCTGCGAATTTTTTAAATGATTCCAACGAGGTTAAAAACTGGTGTGCTTCTTCATTTTCAAACTGATCGAAATGCATGAAGGTTTTGCCATCCGATAGCAAATAAGTACTGTATTTAATACCGGGATGATCGAGCTGCTTTAACTCGTTTACCACTCCATTTATGTTTTCCTGGTTGGTGGCAGCGTAAGCTAAGGTGGTGGTGTATTGTACCCTGACTATTTTCATGATGATGATTTTTATAAAGATAATAAACCTATCATTTACATAAAAATTCCTTAAAACGCCTCGTTCAGATTCAGGAAGAAGCCTTTGTTGCCATACCTGCCGAAGGCGTAATCAAGCGCCAGGTTAGTACGTGTCGCTTTGTTAAACAGTACACGCAAGCCTGCGCCATAGCCGGGCTGAAATACCTGGAACAGTTTAGTGCCCTGCTCATCATTACCGCTTTGCAAATTGCCGAAGGCTACGCCGCTGATAAACTTATTCGCCAGTATCGGAAAACGGAACTCCGCCTCGGTATCATTAAACTCGGTGCCTTTAAAGTACTGGGTAGTATAGCCCCTGCCGCTACGGAAAGTACCATCGCGGGCAGTGCCGGGCAGTTCAAGGTAGGGTATGGTACCACTCAGCAGGTAAGAACCCCAGTTCCAGAATGCTAACACCGTTTCGGGATTTTCTTCTGATAAGCTAACATATTTCCTGATGTCGGTAGTAAACTGCACCGCGTTTTTTGTACTGCCTATAAAGGTTTGGTTGATCCGGAATCCGGCATCAAAATAAATACCCTTGTAGGCACGGTTGGGGTTATCGCGCGTGGTGTACTCTACGTTAAACAGAAAGCCATCGGCCGAATAATGGCCCTGTGGCAAGCCGTGCTGGGTGTTATACACACCTGAGGGTGTTGAAGTGCCGGTACTATCCTTATTCTGGATATCTTTTCTCACATCAAATGACAAACCTGCACCCAAGAAAAGCCCCTTCGACACCTCCTTATAAGCCTTTTCCCTAACCTGGAAAAAGTAGGAATGTATGGCATAAGCCTTGTGCGTAGGGTCTTCCAGTATCTTAGCAAGATCGTTGTTTGTAGGCAGGTCGCGGCCTATGCCGAGCCCATAATCGGGTGTTACTGTTTTTGAAACTACCAAACTACCCTGAAAATTCCATTTATTGGCATTGGTGAATATATTATGGTTGAGGTAAAAATAAATAATGCCCTTACTGGTAATAGATGCCGATGTTGCGCCAACAGAAAGCAGTGTACTGGGGTCGGTGCCCAGCTTTTTACCCGCTACCGCCTTAATGCCTATCTGCGCGCCAATGGTGGGGTTAGCGGCAATATTGGGTACCACTGTAATACCTGAGCTTTTATGCAAGGTATCAGCCTTTTTATGCGGATGGAGAAGGTTGCGGGTGAGATCGCCAAAATCATATTGCTTGTTGATATTGTACGAACGTGATTGTTGTTTCTTAACAACTTCGTTGTGCAGGGAATCTGTTTTAAGGGAATCCGTGGGTACAGTTTGACTGTAGGCAAATCCTCCTATGCTGATAAACAAGAATAATAACAGCAATTTCAACAAAGAAAGCTTTTTGTAAACGGGGCTAAACTGCACTGGTAGGGTATAAAATTTTAAATATCTATGAGTTAATTAGCTTTTAAACCCATAGACGGGTGAAATGTTTTGCGGGTATTACTCCTTATAGCTTTAAGTTTTAATCCCTTTGGTTTGAATATTGCAAATAATGGATTGATGTTCGCAAACTACCGCACCGTTTTTCTACCCATCTTTGTTTCGCATATCATTAAAAACAAAAAAATGAATTTATCAGGGAACACCATATTAATAACCGGCGGAACATCGGGCATCGGCCTTGCTTTTGCCGAGGAATTTTTAAAAGCAGGCAGTAAAGTGATCATAACCGGTCGCCGTGTCGATAGGTTGGAAGCTATCAAAAGCCGATTGCCACAGATCATCACCAAAGTATCTGATGTTGCTGACGCCGCGCAAAGAATTGAACTGGCTGAATGGATCAGTAAAAACCACCCGGATACCAATATCCTGGTGAACAATGCCGGCGTACAATTGATCACTGATTTTAACAGAGGCATCGATCTGGAAAGGATAGGCTCGGAAATTGAAACCAACCTAACGGCACCGATTCACCTGACTTCATTATTTGTGCCGCATTTAAAAGGCAAGAAAGATGCTGCCATTATTAATGTTACCTCGGGTTTGGCATTTGTGCCTATTGCCATGATGGCTGTTTACTGCGCTACCAAAGCTGCTATGCATTCCATAACCCTATCGTTACGTTACCAGCTTAAGGAAACAGGAATAGCCGTATATGAAATTATCCCGCCATCGGTTGATACAGAGCTTGGGCACGACAGGCGTGATGATAAAGCGCAATCACACGGCGGGATCCCTATTGCCGAATTTATTGAAGGTGCAATGGCAGCACTAAAAAATGATGAATATGAGGCAGCGATAGGTATGTCGACCGGATTACGCGCAAAACGCGAGGAAGTGTTTGAGCAATTAAACAGCAGGTTTGCAGGATAGCAAACGCTTATTGCTTAACAGCCACCTGTTTTTTAATAATAAAGTTGAATTTCTTAGCATCCAGGCTTTTAGTTTGCGCCGAATCAGTTACTGCCGGTGTGTACTTTCCGGCCTGGATGTTTTGTTTTACCTGCAATGTTTCCTGCGATTGAGGGTCGGCCTCTAATACTTTCTGTACAATTTGCATGGATTGCTCCTTTTTATTTACCGCGGCAAGCGCCTTGGCAATCACCAGGCTCGAGGTTGCATCGGTATAAACGGGCTGTTTCAGATTTTTTAATGTGCCGATAATTTGCTGGGTGGCCGCAGGGTTTGCCTGGCCCTTGCTGGCATCCAAAGCTGCCAGGCTGCTGTTTAATTGGGTTATGCTATTATTAAAGTTATTTTTTATAGCGACTTGTTTTTCTATGCCTGTTTTTAGGTTGATTGCCGATTGCATATCGGGATTTATAGCCAATGTTTTTTGATTGTAGCGGGTAGCATCAGTATACTTTCCGAGGGCATAGTAAGCTTTTGAAATTGCATTAAGTGCTACAGTATCCTTAGTGGCACGTGTGGTATCAAAAGCAGCTACCGATTTTTCCAGTTTTATTTGCAGGGCGGTATCAGCAGGGTTTTGGGCCAGGGAGTCGGCTGTTTTTTCTATATCGATCTTACCATTATCATAACTTACTGACTTTATGGTCGACCAGCCGATCATGATGATCGGGAACAGGAAAAATGGCAGTAACGAGGTAATGCTTTTGCCCTTGATGCTATTCCAGATGAGCAGGAAAACCAGCGCCAGGAATAATATGCCCCCGGCTACCATCAAAATTACTTCGTATAAATAAAGGCCTTGCAGCATGGTAATGATTTTGTGATGATCAATATTTGCAGAAAGAAGTTTTATAAGCTTTAATCTATATTAATAAATGTTGCCTTACAGGTTATAGCTTAACTCTAAGTAACGCAAAAAATATGATAATCAAATATTTCAATGTGTTGATTGCGTGAAACTGTAGTCGGAGACTACACCAAAGCAAACAATATCTAAAGCCTAATCCTCAATTAAACGGCTTACTCGTTTCCACCATAAAATTTTGCAATATGGGCAGTAACCGGGTTACCTGTTCTGGATTCTTATCGGCAAGGTTCACCCGTTCTGCCGGGTCCCATCCGAGGTTAAAAAGCTCGATGAATATTTCGCCATCTTTTTTGGTTCGGCGCAGCTTCCAGTCGCCATCGCGTACTACTTCGCCGTTGGTATTTACGTAAAAGATGATCTGGTGGGGCTTTTTGTATTTCGGGTCGGTAAGCAATCCGGCTATCGACTGCCCATCCAGCTTACGGCCCGCAGGAAGTGGCGCTCCGGTCCATTCGGCAAACGTTGGCAGCATATCAAGGCAGGAGAAGGCTGAGGTAATGGTTTTATTCTTCAGCGTATGGCCCTTCCAGTAAATGATGAAAGGCACACGGTCGCCACCCTCATAAGTCTCAAACTTCGACCCGCGGAAGATACCCGGAGAACCAGCGTGATATTGGCGCGTTACTCCATCGGCATACACACGTGCCGGGATATTAACCCAGGGGCCATTATCGCTCGAAAAAATAAAAATGGTATTATCGGCCAAACCTTTTGCCTTAACTGCGTTCCATAGCTTGGCAAAGCTTTCGTCCAGCTGCTCTATTACATCACCGTATTCGCCACCGTCGGAGTGTACCTTCCTATGCTTTTGCGCAGCATAAAAGATAGGCAAATGCGGCATATTATGCGCCAGGTACAGGAAAAATGGCTGTTTTGCCGATTGCTGGTTTATAAATTTGATGGATTCATTGGTATACAGATCGATCAGGGTGCTATCAGCAGGTTTATAAATAACAGGCGTACGGTTCCTGAAGATCTTGATCACCGTATCTGTAGTTACATAAGGTGCCCGGTAATCATGGCTGTACAACATCCCATAAAAGGAGTCGAAGCCCTTGTTGTTAGGTAACGAGGTGTCGCGGTCACCCAGGTGCCACTTGCCCACCATTCCGGTGTGGTACCCCACATTTTTAAGCATTTGCGCAATAGTAATTTCTGAACGTGGAATACCACGATCAGAGCCCGGGCCCACAGGTACAGGCAAATTCATGCGGTTAGCGTAACGGCCGGTAAGAAGCGCTGCACGTGAAGGTGTACAGATAGGCGATGTTACTACATAACTGGTAGCACGAATACCTTCATGTGCCATGCTATCTAAAAATGGTGTTTTAATCAGCGGGTTACCATAACAAGCCAAATCGCCATAACCCAGGTCATCCGTAAGTATAAAAATGATGTTGGGCCTCTTCTGGCCATAGCTAACCAACGACAGCGTTAACAGCGAAAAGAAGAGCAGGATATTTTTCATGTGCAGGAATTTAGATCGAATAAACGACGCGCTAATTTAAAAAATAATATGATTAGGGTGGGTGTAACAATGGTGGCGCTTATCATCATGTAGTGCACGTAGGGCGGAAAACTATAGTTAGATATGAACCTATTACATCAAGACTCCGGTGTTACATGAGGGGCTTTCTTCGACGTTAATGTAGCACCGGCGCTCGCTATAATAATAAGCGCTATGGCTATCCATTCGTAAAATGACAAATATTCATGCAGAAAAATCAGGCCTGAGATAGCGGCTACAGCTGGTTCCAGGCTCATTAAAATACTAAAGGTTTTTGATGGAATTTTGCGCAATGCATACATCTCCAAACTAAAAGGAATGGCGCTTGAAAGCAAGGCCAGCCCAAAGCCCGGTAACAACATCCAGGGTTTTAAATGGGTTATTAATCCATCACCTATTGCTACAGGCAATACAACTATTGAGGCGAAGATCATGCCAATGGTTACAGCCTGGCGCCCATCCATGATTTCAGAAACGCGCCCGCCCAATAAAATATAGCCTGCCCAAAATACCCCGGTAAGTAAAGCCAGAAACACACCAATCAGATCTAAGCCATTATGGCTCCATGGCGCAATGAGGGCTATTCCCGCTGCTGCAAGTATAGCCCATAAAAAATCTTTAATGCGTTTAGAGCCGGATAAAGCCAGCACCAAAGGACCGATAAACTCGAGGGCAACACCCAAAGCAAGCGGTATACGGGCTATGGCCATATAAAATATGAGATTCATGGCACCCAAAGTTAAGCCATATAAGGCAACCATTTTCCATTGCGCGGCACTGAGGTTTCGCAGGCTGGGCCGGTTAAACAGGAGCAGGATAAAGGCTGATAAAACAATCCTTAAGGCAGAGGTTGACATAGCACCCAGGATTGGAAATATCCCTTTTGCAATTGCGGCTCCGGCCTGAACACTGATAATTGACAACAGTACTGCCGGCACCGCCGGAATTTCAAATCCTTTTTTATTCTTCATTAATTTGATACTCCTGCAAACATAAGTGAATTTGAGGTAAATGCGGTCGAAACCATTACTATCCCAACTTCTTCCTGATGTCTAAGTTTCCAACCAGTCCTTAAAAAAAGAAGCCTCTAACTTTCGTTAAAGGCTTCTTCCCGGGGTGGGTTCATTATATTTTTATCACTTAAAAACCACGCTCCCTTTTTTGCCCACAGTTGCAATTTTATCCCTCCCGCCTAAAACAACTTTAATGGTTTTATAAACGTTTTTACCGGAATATTGTCCGCTTACATTCCAGGTTAATGTTTTGGTTTTATCGTTCCAATAATAAGTAGTTGTTCTTGTATTGCCCTGGGTGTAGTTGTACGATGTTCCGTCATCCTCAACCATTTTAAAGCTGCCGTTTTTGCCGGGGTAGATACGGATCTCTAACGGAGTACCCGAAGTTTGTTCAGAATACTGAATAACAGGCCCAACCGGGAGTATAGTGCCGGCACGAACATATACCGGTATTTCGTCAAGTGCCTTATCAACCGGGATAGTTTTAGCACCTTTAATTACTTCGCCGGTATAGTAGTCGTACCAGGTGTCGCGGGGTAAATATACATTTCGCTTGCCGCCTTCTTTCAATACAGGGGCAGCCAGTAATCCTTTGCCTACCAACCATTCATCCTCCATATTAGCAACAGCTGTATCAGCCGGGAACTCCATCACCAGCGGACGCATAATAGGGGCACCGGTGGTATAAGCTTCATGGCCCAGGCTATAAATATAAGGCAGCAATTGATACCGCAGGTTAAGCGCTTTGCGCATGGCAGCTTCGCCATCATCTCCCCAAAGAAAAGGGAAACGCGCGGTAGTGCCGATGTTGGAGTGCGAACGCATAATGGGCAAAAACACCCCTGCCTGGAACCAACGTACCAGCATTTCTTTAGTCGGCGTACCCTGGAAACCGCCAATATCGCAAGATCCGTAGTACATCCCGGCCAGGCTGAAATTAAGCAGGTCCTTAGGTACATCAGCCAATGACGACCATGTTGAAGGGATATCGCCGCTCCAGGTGCTGTATCCCAAACGCTGGTTGCCGGGACTGAATGCCCTGTTAAGTGTAAAATGGCGGTAATTTGGCCGGGCAGAGGCCAGCAGATCATACTGCGCTTTGTTCCACCAATAATAACAGGTGTAATATGATTCGCCTTCATCATCCCACCAGGCATCAACACCGGTATTTAACAGCGGCCTGGTTTTTTCTTCAAACCATTTGCGTAGGCCGGCATTGCTAAAGTTTAAATCACGGTTATCCGTTTTCGGGCTAATAAGCCAGCCGTTTTTCCGCATAGTGTCCAGCAACAAGTTATTACCCAGCCTTGGCTTGCGGATACCGATAAATTTAACGCCCTGGCTTTTCATTTCGGCTATCTGTTTAGCCGGCTGGGGGAACAGTTTAGGGTTAAAGGTAAAATCGGTGAAGCCTTCCTTGCCTTCTTTTTTTACAGCATAATCGGGCGTGGTAGTGTACCATTCAAAGTCGAAGATAAAGGCATCCACCGGTAATTTATGCGTGCGGAATTTTGTTAATACGTTGGCTATATAAGCACTATCGGCCCAGCCCCATTGGCTCTGCAGGTAACCGAATGCCCACCTTGGCGGCAGCTTTGGCCTGCCAGTGAGTTTTACATACCCGCTTGCACCATCATACATGGTTTTGGCGGGCCACAGGTATAGGTTTGCTGCTTTTCCTGAAAATTTCCAGGTTAAAGCCGTTTTATCCTTGGCCTGGTTCCATGTTGCCGGTTTATCATCATTTGCCGAAACGCCAAACGCGCTATACCCGGCGTTATTCCAAAAATAGGGGATACCGGCAGCACCATTCCACACCGAAGAAGCGGACTCGTTTTTTTCAAGATCCTTCGTCGTTCTGTTTCCTGAGCCATACAGCAGGCCCTGGGCGGAATGGGTAATTTGTATAGATGAATCGGTAGATAAATATGCTCCATCGGTGATCAATTCATGCCCGGCCGCATCATATAATGACCATGATCTGGTTTCGGTATTAATTAATAGTTTTCCATACGATGTTTTAATCCCGTATAAGGGGGCCGCAGAAATCACCGTATAGGGTATGATTACCTTATTGCTCTCGTCAATAAAAACACTTTTAATAGTCGATGGTGCAATGGAGTCGTTTAGGCTAAGGCAAAATGCCGCATTGTTAGTAGCTAACAGACCTATTTGTTTGTCGCCAGTTTTAACCAATATCCCGTTTATGATTTTAGTTATTTGGGCATTAGCATTAAAAATTGTAGCTGCCTGCAAAACAGCCACCAGTAATAAAATTAGTTGTACTTTTTTAATTTTCATTTTTTTAGGAATTGGCTTTTAGGCCTGTGGGCCATAGGCGATGCCAAGATATAAATAATTTGCTAAACCGGTTTAATGAATGGTGATTTTTTATATAATAATACTCCAAAAGCTATCGACCGGTCGTGATGGGGTGGGGTTTTATTAATATACTATATGCAAGAGGCTTAATATATCTCAGGTAGAAGTTACAACTGTTTGACTAGTGTAGGAGGGAGTTTATTATATTGCCGGTAAATAGTTCAAGCATGAAAACTCTTTCTTTCATCATATTCTTTTGTGTATTTTTTGGAATATCAGCAAGATCACAACAAAAAATTGGTATTGCTTCTTATGCGCTTCATGGCCACGTTAAGGTGCTGCGGGAGAAGTCTTCAAATATTGCCCATGGTGACACCTCTCTGATTGTTGACGATGAAGTCTTTTTTGACCACGCAGGTAAAGTACACCGCATTGTACATCATCAACCTTTTAACCTCTCATCCGAAGACTACCTATATGATAGTAATGGTCGGCTTCAACAAGTAATTGAATATACATCAAACAGTAAAGTCTTCCAAACAAAAGCTTACAATTATACAGACGACGACAGTACCTATACAATCACATCAACCCTTCCAGGCGGCCGTGTTTACGAAAGGGAAAACTTTCGTAGTGGGAATAAGCTAAGTTTTGAACGTTACGGAGTGGACAGTTCTAAAAGCGATTGGTCGGTTTACACCTATGACCAGCCAGGCCGCCTTACTTCGGAAGTGGTTTTTTATCATAAGAAACCATCCTATCATAATCTTTACTCCTATAACGGAAGCGGTAAGGATAATACCGACACTTTTTATGACAAAGATAATAAGGTAAGCTTTGTAGAGCAGCGTTATTATGATAAGCAAGGAAGAATTGTTCATACACTTGCTCACATGTCTGGCGGCAGATTTTTAGTGGAGAAATTTACCACCTATGATGCCCATGGCAATGAAATAAACAAACGAGAGGTGGATAACATTATGAATTTGAACTGGGATACGCAATACCTGTACGACAAACATGGCAATTGGACCAAACGGCATACGCAAACAACTGTGGGGAAAGCCTCAGAGACTTTAGTGATTAGGGCGATCAGTTATTATTAATAGTACCTTAAAATTCATCCCCTTGACAAGAGCATTTGCAACGGAAGACTTGTATTTATTAACGGCTAAGTTTAAAAAGTAAAAAACAGGAAGGGTTGCGGGTTTTAGCGCAAATTTAATTTCAGTTTTCGAAGGGTTCGGTTTCTTTATGGCTACATAATTAATAGCACATTAATATTCTGAATTAAAAGCACAAATATTCGGAAGTCTCTTATTAAATTAGGTCAAAGAATTTTTATGAAATCACTTACAGAAAAGGTTATATGGATCACCGGCGCATCTTCGGGTATTGGCGAAGCGTTGGCCTGCGAGATGTCGGCCCAGGGCGCCAGACTTATCCTGTCAAGCCGGCGAATAGTTGAATTGGAACGGGTAAAGAATAGATGCTCCAATCCTGGCAACGTACATATCCTTCCACTCGACTTAACCGACAGTACCAATCTTGAAGCAAAAGTGCCCACTGCCATAGCCCTATTTGGGCATATCGACATCATGGTGCATAATGGTGGTATTTCGCAACGTTCACTTGTTATAGAGACAGGAATCGCCATTCATCGCGAAGTGATGGAACTTAACTATTTCAGTTATATCATCTTAACCAAAGCGCTTTTGCCGCATTTTATCGAGCGAAATTCAGGTTATTTTGTGGTGACCAGCAGCGTAATGGGCAAAATAGGAACGCCAATGCGCGCGGCTTACGCGGCTGCCAAACATGCATTGCATGGCTATTTCGATAGTCTCCGCGCCGAGGTGGACGAACATGGCATAAAGGTAACTATACTTATACCCGGATATATAGACACTCCAATATCTGTAATATCCGGCGACGGAAGTTTTCTCAGCAGTAAATCTGAACAGATCAATGGCGGGTTTTCAGTTGATAAAGCTGCCGGACAAATTATAAAAGCAATCCAAAATGAAACATATGAGCCTTATATCGGCAAATTTATAGGTGAGGAAAGCCTGGCGCTTTTTGTTAAACGCTTTCTGCCGGGATTGTTTACTAATCTGATTCCACGTTTCGGGACACCAAAATAATCACCTCATTTTTATGCAAACCATTCAGAGCGCCTTTTATGAGGATATAATTTCCGTTGTCCGAAGTTGTAACTTCGGATGACTATGCTTGAGTCTGCGACTACATGAAACAAAAAGTCTCGGGACTTTGATAGGTGCCGTGAGCATAGCTTTAAAATGATCATCCGACGTTAACAACATTTTATGAAAAGTATAAAATGAAATTGGGCTTTTTCCAGCCCGATTTAAAACTAATAGATATAATTAAGAAGAACGGAGTCCTGCGTTACAAAAAGACCTCTCATTTCATACATGCCTGTACTACAACTCGCTTTTCAAAGCCTTCTCCAACTGACTCAAAAATTCGGCTACACTTTTCGCACTTCCCGACGACGGCTCCTTTACAGCACATCCCATCATAACGAAATTTTTCACATCTTCCACCTGCCATATCGCTGCACCGCTCATTTCTGGGTAGTCCCTCTTAAATCCTTTTAACTGGGTCTTGATCTCCGCTACTGATTTACTTCCTTTATAAGTGTCGCATGTGCTAAATGAACCACGTACTATAAATATCGGATATATAGGTTGCTTAGGTTTCAGCGCTGCTACCCAGTCTTTTATTTCATTATTTACGCCACCATCATAACACTGCAAATACAATGCATCAACCACATTTACATCTGATGATTTTAGAATATCGCCCCAATAAGTGTATCCTCTAAAAGGGCATAACGTCATATGCATATTTAATTTTGCCGCAATCTTGCCCATAGCAATAATAGAAGGGCTGTCATACACAGACTCGTCATCAATACAAAATGCATCGGCACCCAGCACTTCTTTTAATACCTTACAGATATTATATAACGTACTTTGCTCACCAATACCGGTCACGATACCTGGCACCGTCTTAGCTGGATCATACCAGTCACGGATAAAATCATAGGTGTTTGGCGGCTGCCCATACCAACGCCCTTCCAGTAAAATTTCAACCCGGGAGATAGAAGATTTTTTTTTGAGATCAATAACCCTTCTCACATAAGAAGAATCTCCCACCCATTTGCCGTTATGAATAATGGGTTGATGAGAATCACCAGAATACAGGTCTCCATCTGCATGAATATAAAAACTAGATAACAGCAGGGTATTAAAGCCGCTGTTTTTCAGTAATCTATAAGTTGTATCATCGCCCGGGTATAAACCTCTACCATACATGGCCAAGTTCCTGGCAGGCAAAGGCGCGGCGGGAGCATATGTTTGTTGTGCGAAACACAAATGAGAAAAAGCAGTTAAACAGATTACTAAAAATAATGCCTTCATAATTAACGGCCAATTTAGCAGAAATTTGCTGATAATTTTACCACTCCGCCAGGGCAAGTGTCTGCATGTGTCCGTAAAGTCTTTCGAATACTTAAAAATTGACAAATCAGAGAACTAGCATTATAAAATGATTTACAATAACTTACAGATATTATTGTATGCCTCGAAGATCAGACCTGTGTGTCTCGAGGCGTACCTCTTTCTAAACTTTTTAAAAGGCCTTAGATCATCTCTTAAGACCTTTTAACTTTCTTGGGTAGAAGGAGCAGGACTAAAGTCGAACCATTTAAGGAAAAAATCACTACTCATCTTTATGCTATTTATTCGTATAAATCCTTATTGTTCAAAAGTATATATTTTCCTATAAATCGAACGTTTCTTCGCCTTAAGTCAGGGTTCTGAATATTGTACAATATTTTTCCATTGGATTTGTCAACAATCTGATAGTTTTTCGTATCGACAGATTGACCAATAAGAAATTTTTTGTATGACCCTTGGAGATAAAATGCAGGCAGTTCCCATATTTTATTTTTCGAGCTCAAGTCATAACACTTGAGGGTGACTGAATAGTTTATAAAGACTTTATCTTGATCGAAAATAAAACTTGGAGAAAAGCTTGAATTATTATTTTCCGGTAAACTAATTATACTTTTACCCGTATTTATGTCAATTACCTGAAAACTGTGATACAAAGGCACAGCAATTTGATAAGCACTATTTTCAATTATATTGTAATACTGTTGACTATCCTGCCAAGTCGCTGAATAAGTGAGATCACCGTCAAATTTGTTTTCCCAAATTACTTTTAATGTGTTTAGGTCTATACAGGTTATAAATGTTGTAATCTGGGGCCTATCCTTAATAGCGTATGTATAAATTAATTTGGAATTGAAAATACTCATTAAGCCAATATTTATTGAATGGTTTTGTTTCCACAGCAGCTTTTGGGTATTGAGATCATATATGAAGATTCCATTAAAAGCGTCCAGCACAGCTAAGTTTTTAAAAAAACGTACTTTGTTTACATTAAGAATTGAATCATGTTCTTTGTCGAAAAATCGGGTTGCTGAAGAATCATTGCACAATTGTATAACTGTGTTTCTTCCAAACTCTAGAAAAAAAAGGCACCCATTTGAAACCTTTTCAATTGGGGTAACGCATGTTATGCAAGCTGCTTCATTATTTGTTTCAAGGATATTTCGTTTTATCAATCTTTTTTTACTTAGGTCTTTCAAATTTTGTATAAAATAAAATCCCGGGCTTTTAAGGTTATTATTAGAGTGTCCCACTATTGTATCGCCTAAAACCCGCAAATCTGTGGTATTGTATATCGAATCCGAATTGACGAGTTTCAAATTCAAAGTTCTAACCATTTCTTTTTCGAAATCGCTGTCATTTTGATTATTAAAACATGAAAAACCACAAAGCGTTAAAATTGCTATAGCCGCTATCCACGCAAAATTTTTTTGATTGTTTTTCATAAATGTTCGCTAAGTTTATTTATCTGTGTGCTGTCCGAAGTTAATAATTTCAGACTCATATGCCATTAGTCTCTAACTGATCACCCCAAAACGCAAAAAAGCCTCTAACTTTCGTTAAAGGCTTTCTTATTTTACTCTGGGTAGCGGGAGCAAGACTCGAACTTACGACCTTCGGGTTATGAGTGGCGTTAAATCGTTTTCTCATAGGTTAAAAAGTGCTCTAATTACGTTTAAATGCGGTTTTTATTTCATGTAGAACCATATAAAACCAGCTAAAACTACCAAAAACGTTAACAATACGTTAACAAAAATCTTAGCTTGCCTTTGGTGAAACAAGGAGTTTTTCACTAAAAAAAATGCATTATGGCAACTGCAAAAATCGTCACCTGGAGCCGCGCGGATAAGGATGGACAATACCCGATCGGATTTAAAATTTACAAAAATGGCAAACCGTCCTACATTTTTGAAGGACATACTTTACCTGACCGGAATTTATGGGACGCTAAAAAACAAGAGGTTAAAAAAGCTTACCCCAACGCCGCAAGACTTACCAACTTGCTCACTAAAAGACTGGGAGAGCTACGTAACAAAGCCCTTCAAATGGAAACTGACGAAGGCAAAGTACATGCCGCTGAAATTAAAGAGGCTTACAAGCAGATCTACAATCCAACCCCCAATCCTAAACTATTATTTATAACCTTCGCTAAGACTTATTTGGAAGAGAAGCGAGCGTTGGGAAAGTATGAGGTGTTTAATACGGATACACTGTATATTAAACGGCTATTGGATTACGCCGGAAAACAAGATCTTACTTTCCCTGAAATTACCGTCGAGTTTTTACGCGGTTGGATCGTTTATTTAAAACAAATTAAAAAGGTCACAAAAGATGAAACTAAGCCTGTCGAATATATCAATGAACGCACAGTCACCAACCACCTCATCCACCTTCGTACCGTCTTCAATAGGGCTATAACAGACAAAGCCATTTCTGCAGATTATTACCCTTTCGGCAAGGGGAAAATCTCGATCAAATTTAAAAGTGGTAAAAAGATCGGGCCGGAAGAATGGGAAATTAAAAGAATCGAAGAATTGGACTTGTCGGAATATTCGTCCATCGTGCAGGATTCCCGTAATATATGGTTAACTGAATTTTATTTCGCAGGTATGCGGATAACCGACTGCTTGCTGTTAAAGTGGACAGATTTTCAAAACGGCCGGCTTTATTATCAAATGTCTAAAAATGGCGAACATGGATCAGTTAAAGTACCGGATAAAGCAAAGGCGATCATTGAACAGTACAGACCCAATTGCGGAGATAAAATTAATAATCCGCACAACCTGGTTTTTTCGTTATTACAAGGATTGCCGAGCCTGAATGACCGTTATGAACTCAGACGTCAGATTTCCTACGCGGTCAGCCGTTTGAATAAAGGAATGAAAACCATTATGGAAATGATTGGCAGTACGAAAAATGCTTCTCAGCATAAGGCTAGGCACGCGTTTGCGCAACGTGCGGAGGAAAAAGAGATACATCCAAAAGTATTACAGAAACTTTACCGGCATGAAAGCATATTGACCACGATGGCGTACCAATCCAACTTTTCGTTCAATAAAGCTGATGATGCAGTAGATGCTGTTTTAAATTTCTAACAACATAAAAGGAAGCTAAACTATTAGCCGGATTTTAGCCAATTTTTAAATTATCTATCATATTATAACCGGTTCCCAGACTGTACGCTTTGCCGGATCTTCCATCAGTGCGCCCCAGTCATGCATCGCTTTCAATACCGGGATCAGCGTTTTTCCAAGCTCAGTCAGTTCGTATTCAACGCGCGGCGGTTTTTCCATATAACTATGGCGGAGGATCAGACCGTCTTCTTCTAGTTCTTTAAGCTGCTGACTCAATATCTTTCGTGAAATATCCGGCATCTGAACAGCCAGTTTGCCAAAGCGGATCTTTACACCGGTTAAGATCCGGATCAGAACAATCGGCTTCCATTTCCCTCCTATATAACCCATGGTACGCACAACCGCGCAGTTATCAGGGTTTTGCATTTGCTTTCTCATTAGTTACGTTTATGTTACTGCTATTTGCCTTTAGTTACCAGGAAGTAACCACCAATTTCAGGCAGGATATAAACTACTGCCTTTTACTTTAGTTTCTTTGCGAAACAAAAGTAAATCAATTTTTATAAAATGAGTGATCAAAAATATCAGGTCAGAGACCTTGAAGGAAAAATAGCGCTCGTGACCGGCGGCACCAAGGGCATAGGAAAGGCAATTACTAATCGATTATTGGCGGCAGGTGCTACAGTTATAGTGACCGCACGAAACCAGCCGGAAGATCAAAATGCGCCCTATCATTTTATCGCAGCGGACCTTTCAAAATCTGAACATATCTTGAAAGTAGCCGCAGAGATCGCGAAACAGTTTGGCGGTTTGGATATCCTGATCAACAATATGGGTGCAAATACATTCCCGGGCGGTGGCTCCCAAACATTGACTGATGAACACTGGTACCAGGCATTGGAGATCAACCTGCTATCATCAGTACGTTTGGACCGGGCATTATTGCCTTCAATGATTCAAAAGAAAAGCGGCGTCATCATCCATATCTCTTCTACCAGCGGACAGTTCCCAATCTGGGAATCTACAATGGCCTATAGTGCAGCAAAAAGCGCATTAAACTCGTACAGTAAGTCACTTGCGGACGAAGCCGGACCGCAGGGCGTCAGGGTAGTTACCGTGTCACCGGGCTTGAATAAAACAGAGGCTATGACCGTTTTCCTCACTGACCTTGCAAAACAGGCCGGAATAACGTTAGACGAAATGACGCAGAAGCTTTTTGACCGGGTAGGGGGAGTCCCGCTGGGCAGAATGGCAGAGCCGGAAGAAACGGCAGAATTGGTTTACTTCCTGGTATCACCTAAAGCCTCCTATATCAGCGGGGCGAATTATTTTATTGATGGTGGTAATTTCCCTGTTGTTAAGTAATTACAATATTTAGCTGAACACAGCATTTGCAGGAGTAGCAGGAACAGCAAAAGAAAACCCACCCTTTCGGGCAGGGTTTTCTTTTGACGGGTCGTCAACCGGTATCTTATTTAACGACCGTTGCTTCTAATTCAACCTTTAAGGTTTCGAATAGGCTTTTCACTTCCAAAAGCGTTTGAACAACCTTTAGCTTGCGCCGAAATGGTGTGGTCTCATTCATCATAATCTCCACCAATCTCAGTAACTTGTTTCAATATTTGATCGTCAGCGTCTTGAGGGAAAGGAAAAGTTTCAAAACAAACCGATGGCGTGTACCTTAGATCGCTTTTCATCGAAGATCCATACGACCAGGCCCAGACATTGTGTAAGGTTGACTGGAGATAAGCAAAGTGTGACTTATTTGTATCAGAAAATATACCTAATGAGTGAGAAAAGACTTGATTAGCCGGCAGCATAGCAATTGCAACGGTCTTACTTGTTAAAGCTATCGCCATGACCTGGTCTAACTTTGATATGGTCTCGTAAAGCGCAGGTCTCTTTTCCCCGTAAATCCACCATTTTTCAGGCAATGGCTTCCTTAGTGCATAGGTTCCGATTATTTCATCGCCATTGTCATCCAGTTTCCACCGTTGCCTTTCGGGCTTCACCAATCTTTCTATGATATTAAAACAATCAGGATAGGTACGGGCTTGCTCTTCACTCCAGTCAAAAAAGTTGATTACCCAACGCGACGGACATTGATCTGGATCATTGTTAAGGTCTTCACCATTTAAGTAAGGAAACAACACATCTCTGTTCCGCGGATCTTTGTCTATCAATGTTTTGGCCTCTGCGGGCTCAAGTACAAACCCTTTGCCCAGGACGATGCTGCCCTGAAAACTTTTGCCCGCATTCTGCTTCAGAGGATATGGATTTCCTATCACCAAGGATAATGAATTGGATAGAGTTATATAACTGGTAACTAAGTGTTTATTTATATCATAAATTTTGATGCCGTATCTTGCCGCTTCACAAATACTTCACAAGAAAAAATGAATATTAGAATAACCTACAACTTTATACTAAAGCCGGAACAAAATAAAGATGGCCTGAATCCTGTTTATTTGCGTGCATTTCAGCGCGGTAAAAAGATAGAAATAGCAACTTCCGTAACCTTATCGAAAGAAGATTGGTCTGAATCAAACCAGCGCGTTAAAAAAAGAAATAAGTCATATGAACGGTATAATGCTATCATAGAAGCTTTTGATAAAAAAGCGCTAAAGTTCGTATTAAATAATTTTGTCTATGAAGATACACCATTAACCTTGAGGCAATTTAAAGATTACATGCTTTCGCTTGGCCAAACAGATGAAAGTTTTACTGATTACATTCTTAAGTATTTGAATGAGAATAAACCACGTTTGCGCTTGGAATCATGGTGGAGTTATAAATCTCAAATAACAAAACTATTAAAATTCAAGAAGAGCATCTGCTTCGCAGACATTACGGAGAAGTTCATTAATGAATATCAGCATTACATGCTCAGTAGCCTAGGGAACAATGAAAATACCGTTAGTAAGAGCCTCAGATCGTTGCGCACATTCGTCAATGTTGCGATGCGATATGGGTATATTAAAAATAACCCGTTTAAATATATAACAATTAAGAAGGTGGATGGAAAACGAGATTTCCTCACCATGGAAGAGTTAAACAAATTGGCTCAAGCTTTTGCTAAAGGAAAAATCACAGATGATAAAGAAAAGGAAATTCTAAAGTACTTTTTGTTTTCCTGCTACACTGGATTACGGTATTCCGATTTGAAGTTGCTCAAAGGGACATCAATTGATGGTAACAGTATATTACTAAATATGCATAAAACCGGCTATCTCGTTAATATCCCATTAACACAAAAAGCACGTCAGCTTATCTTATCTGACATAGGATCATTTAATAACGCTGAACCCGTATTTCGGGTTTACTGTAACAAGGTCACCAATCGTGTATTAAAAGAAATTGGTCGCCACGAAGGCATTCAAAAGAAATTAACCTGTCATGTTGCAAGGCATACATTTGCTACAATATCCATTACGCTGGGTATACCTATAGAGGTTGTAAGTAAGTTGTTAGGTCATACAAATCTGAAAACAACTCAGGTTTATGCCAAAATAGTTGATAGCGTTAAATATCGGGAAATGGAAAAATGGAATAGCTTATAAGCTGCGTATAAAATTCAATTTTAGATATCATGTCAGCGGCAATAATTTATTAAATACTTGATAATAAATATTATGTACCTTTAATCCATTAAACCTTAATTACATGCCAGATACCGGAGAAGAAAAGCTAAGATCGCTCGATTGGATTTTGCTGAGTGTTGTGATCAGCGTCCTTGTGCTCACCGGCTGGATGCTGCAGGCTAACCTTAAGGCCCAAAATGCGACGTATGATCGTGTGATCGATACGGCATTAAGTTACAGTGCCCGCGATAGCAGTAAATTTAATGAAAGCAACGTCGCAATTTTTGCATTTTCGAGAGCGAAGGATTTCGCCAACACCAAGGCTGCCAGCCTGTTCATCGGTTTCTTATTAATTTTTACCGGGGCACTTTATTTGTTAAAAGTTTTTAAACTTTCTTATAAGCTTAAAGCAGACAAAACCCCGGTAGGTAATGTCTCCTTTGAAAGCACCTCGCCCGGCTTGGTGATGATCACCTTAGGTGTGGCCCTGATGATCGCGGCACTGGTCACCAAAACCCAGATAGATTATTCGGTGGAGAACGACAAGCTTAAAGAACAATTGGTCAAAGTTTCGAAGGCGTTGGAAAGCTATCAAAGTAGTTTGGCAGTAGATACCACCCACCAAAAGGACAAAGATCAAAAGCATAAACCACCAAAATCCCCTCCCCATAAAACAAACGCGCCGGTTGTCAATACGGGTAATTCATTTTTAACTTTAGCTACACCGTCCGCACTGGCCGATCAGCCGACAAAGGAATATGCCGCCGCCTTAGTTAAATGGCTGAAGGAACATCCCAATGAAAAAGTATACCTAACCGGCCAAAGCACCGGGACAAATACGGCACAGCAACTGCAAAAGGCGCGCGATCTTGCCAATGGATTAAAAGGGCTGCTGATCGAGCTGGGTGCCAGCAGTCAGCAAATTAAAGTGACCAGCTACGGTGAGAGCCCAGCGGCTGCACTCAGTACCTGGAAAAACGGTGTACAGATCCGCCTCGAATGAAACAATTAAACCAATTATTTATTATACAATTACTAATGTTTTTAGTATTTTTGAATTAACGCTATGGATATAAAAGGAATCATCATTCATAAGCTGGAAAAAGAATCCGGCTATAATGCTAAATTGACCAAAGCCAAAACCGCCCTGACCCTTAAGGAAGTGCATGAGAAGTTCATGACAGAGGTCAAGGATGTTTATTATAAAAAATCCAATCCAATTTACGGCGTTTTTGACGGTGCAAAGAATTCCTTTCCATACCAGATTTACCTGGACAGTTACCTGAAAGCAGAAATGACCTTCTATGATTTTACAGTTAAAGCGATCGAACATTTTGAAAAGGTGATCAATAAAATATCCCAAGCGACTGGCGGTAACGTTATATTCTGCCATTTTAAAACGACGGAAGATTTCCTGGCGGTGATCATGTTGAATGCCCGGGGTGGATATATGGTGGATGAAAACATGGATATCGCAGAAAACTTCCGGTTAGATATCGAAAAGCTGGATGTGGCCAATTTTTCGAACTGTACCAAGTGGAATAACAACGAGGATGTCTACCTTTCTTTTACCAGGGGTAAAAAAGTGGTCTCTAATTATTTCAAGGAGTTTATTGGCTGCACAGATTACACCTCCGCCAAAGAATCATCTGAAAAACTTAAAAGGGCGCTGGTTGATTTCCTGCTCAAAACCGGGGTTGGGAAGGACGAGATGGAAAAGATCAAAAACGAGGTTTCTATCTACTGCGATAAGCGGATGAAAACGAAAGAAGACATCAGCTTGTCTTTTATTTCCAGCATCGTTAACCACGACCAGCCTGAACTATTTAGGGAATTCGCTGCGACCGAGGAATACCAGGTCAGTGAGGCTTTTAAAGGCCATTCCATTTTAAAGAACTTGAAATATTACGCTTACGATAGCAAGGACCTGAAAATTGTTTTTGATGGAAAGTTATTGGGAAAGACGGTGTTCTTTGATCAAAGGACCAATCAACTCCTGTTTAAAGAATTACCTGAAAAACTGCGGAACCAATTAAGCAGGCAACAGCCGGCCGGTGACGAAAATGATGCACAATAGTTTACATAGCCTGGCAAAAGTACGTGCCGCACTTAACGACGTCAAATACGATGGTAGCGAGTTATCGGGATCGTTGACGGTTGACGCTGCCTTAATGGACGATCTAAAGGCCCTGTCGGCGATCAGTGTTATGGAGGATATGCTGATCGTGAGTGGCGCAGCCATGACCTTAAATAAACTTGTTTTTGATACCGGCCAGCAATACAAGACGACTTTAAAACTTTATACCCGGAACCTGCAGGAAGGCTTATATTATGAGCTAATAGATGATTTCGTAGCGGCAAATCCCTACGCTGAACCCGATAGCCCCTTTTATATTGCCCAGCTGGATTTTTTTTCCGATAATGCCATCGTTCCTGCTGAGGTCCAAAGTTACCGTGACGTCATTGGCCTGATCGGCTTCTTGAGCGATATAGCCGATTATGTGAAGGAAGAAATAGGTCAACGTAACACGCTTATCTTTTTTGAAAAAAGCAAACTCAGCTTAATGCTAAATTATGGGAAAGACAACCTGCGGCAAATAACTTATCTGACGAAACTCAGGGAACAACTATATGATGCCCACGATTTTAATGAACGACGGACTATCCTGAAATCGGAATTGATCGGCTACCTGAAAGATGTCGCGCCGGTGGATGCTTTTAATAAACTATTAGCTGGCCTGGATGAGGTATATGACCATTATCTCAAAAGCCATCTGCTGTACCTTGAAAAATTCTCCTACCATGATCTCAAATCTGAAGTTGACCAGGATCAGCTTGAATACACCAAAAAAATATACGCCACTGTCAATGATATTCAGGCTAAACTGATAGCCATTCCAGCCGCCTTTATATTGATCTTCTCCCAGTTTGATTTTACGGGTACGCTGTTTTTAAAAAATGTGCTGATGGTTGTCGGAGCCGTACTGTTTGCGCTTTTGATAGAAATATTACTGCGAAATCAATTTGGCGTGCTCTCCTATATTGAAAGGGAAATTGAGCAGCTAAAAAATGAATTAAAAAACAAAGATACGCAGATCGATCTCACTACTTTTATCGGCTCATTCGGCGATCTTGAGCCGGTCATTGCGCGGCAGCGAAATTACCTGATGCTCTTCCGTTGTATTACCTGGCTGGTACCCTTAGTAACACTGGTTTTGCTTTACATATTCTCAAAATAGCAATTTGCTCACCGGCAACAAAATTATCATAAGAACTATACAACAATCTATCCTTTTGGATAGTGAAATTTATCAAGGATAGACTGGAAGCTAAAGCTAATTTAACTTCTTTCTTAGAGGACAGGCCGGCGGCTCAATTACCAAGGGGTGAAAAAACTTTTTTTTTCAAAAAAAGCAGCTTTCCAGACCTTCGCACCTCCTAAATGAAAACTTTTAAGCCTGAAAAATAAATCTTAACTATAACTATATTAAACTCTTTTTTGTGTTACCCGTGTGTTACCTGAAGAAAAATCCAATAAAAAAGGCATCTACCTTTTTCGTAGTGACTGATTATCAAGGTGGAAAATATCGGAGTCGAACCGATGACCTCTTGCGTGCCATCTAAGTGTTCGATGACACAAACGTAAAATTACTAGAAACTTGAACATTATTAGTTCAATTAACAACAGATAACTATTTATTATCAAACTTTTGATATCAATACCATCCCATAAATTTTAGGTATGAACTATAAATGGCGTACACGCTTGGGAAATAATGTTTATTTAATTGCCGAGGCATCCATAATTACTTTGGCTACCGCATCCGGCTGTGAAATAAAAATAACGTGACTGCCTTTAATTTCGGTAATTTTTGCATTGGCTCTTTTATACATGGCACGCTCTGTATTGGGGTTTAATGCTTTATCCTCTGTGGGAACAATCCCGTAGCTAGGTTTTGTTTTCCATGCAACCTGTCCCACCGGTTCTTCAAAGCAATGACCGATAATTGGAACCTGCGAATCGCGCATAAAATCGCTTTGGGCTTTAGTCAGATCGCCGGTAAAACCGCCATGAAACTTTGCCGGATCAAAATAAACAAGGCCGAACTGATCAGGCTTGGTAAAACCTGATTCAGGAGCTGCAGGCGCAGCGGAAACCCATTGCCCCGCAGTTTCACCTTTATCAGGCATAAATGCTGCGATATACACCAGGCCGGCTACTTTAGGGTTTACCCCCGCTTCAGTAATAACTGCACCGCCCCAGGAATGACCTACCAGGATAACCGGGCCATCCTGCGCATCGATCACACTATTGGTGGCATCTACATCAGCCTTTAGCGAAGTAAGCGGGTTTTGTACAATACTAACGTGATATCCTTTTTTTGTAAGGATATCGTACACCGATTTCCAGCCCGAGCCATCAGCAAACGCTCCGTGTACCAATACGATGTTTTTCACCGGCATATTTTGGGCATTCGCACTTTTTGTTCCTGAAAAAAGCTGGAGCGTAACTAATAAAGCAGTCAATACATAGATTTTAAAGGTGCTTAACAATTTGATTTGTGTTTTCATTTTTGATTAAGTATTAAGATGTGTATGATTTAATAATGATTAAGAATTGCAATTTGAAGACCTGATCATAAGGCCGATGGACCGGCACTTAGTAACGCACGGGCTGCAGCTGTGATCACTCCAGTATTCATGTTTTGAACAATACCAATGACCTCCCAATCCTTTATGTTAAAGCCGTTTGGCAAGTGAACGTATTCGGTTCCCTGGTTGGCGGGCGGTAAGTCGGTAGCATACAACTGCCGTACGATCTGCGCGTGAGAAAGGGTACGACCTTCATTTTCGCCGGCTTTGACATTGCTTACGGCGTGTTTTTGCACTAAGGCAATTAGCAGCTGACTATTAACGGTGTTGCCCGTAAGCTGATAATCAAGGTCAATGCCTCCAGCACGTAGCCGGCCCTGTAATTTTAACGAGACGGATACAGGTGTATTTAATGCATCGGTAACGGCGCTATTGATAGCGGATTCATCTGACCCAACAAATTCCGATTTACCGTTTATAATTACCTGCGGGGTATATACCTGCCCGGTAAACTGGCGGCTGTACTGGTACTGGCGTTTAGAGTATTGCGGGTTGCTGAACTGGTCCTTCCAGCCGAGACGGTTCCAATAGTCGACATGGTAGGCCAATACATATACCGGCTTATTTCCCGCTTCTTGTTGAATGCGGGCCAGCACAGCATCAGCCGGCGGGCAGCTGGAACATCCTTCGGAGGTGAACAATTCCACAACGGCAAAGCCGTTCCCGCTATTTGTACGTTGTATTAGTGTTTTTGAAGAGGTGCTTTTGTTGATGAAAGCTGCGGTGATCAGTATAAGCGTTATTCCGGCGACTGTTAAGGTAATTTGTAAGAGTTTCATGTCTTTTGAATTTTATTTGATTCAAAAGTACCGGCCCCTTATGTTTTAAATGAGTGAAAATAGGCCCGGTTAGACATATTGGCGACCGAACCGGGCTTTTATCGCCCCAGATAATTCCAGGATTATCGCTCTTCCATCCAGTTAAGAAAGCTGCCTGATTTTTCTTTGTTGATGAGCAATTTGTTTGGTGTTTCGATAACCAGCTTTACGTATAGCTTTCGCAGGAAATAATGTTCAACTTCTTTGATCGCTTTGAAATTGACTAAGTATTGGCGATTTACACGAAAAAACTGTTTTACCGATACGGCGCTTGTGATCTGGTCCAAGGATTGATTCAGCGCAAATTCCTGTTTATCGAAGCACATGATGGAAGTGGAATCGTTGCGGATATAAAAGAAGGCGATGTTATCCGTTTGCACGGTAGTATATTTCTGGTTCTTAAAAACCAGGAAGCTGGTTTTCCCGGTCGGACTTCCGAGTTTGGCAAGGAGGTCGCTCAGGTCAGGCGTTGTTTTTTGCTGAAAGAAGTTTTTAAGCTCGTCAACCTTTCGTAATGCTTCCCGGATATCGTCTATTGAAAATGGCTTAAGCACATAATCCACCCCGTTGCTCTTAAAGGCTTCTAGCGAATACTCATCAAAAGCCGTACAGAATACCACCGGACAGGTGATTTTCACGGATTTGAAAATTTCAAAGCAAAGGCCGTCGGCCAACTGAATATCCATAAAGATCAAGTCAGGCTGCCCGCCTTCGGATAACGCCTCTACCGAACGCTCTATACTCTGGTATCGGCCGGTTATTTTAGCTTCTGGCTTTGTGGACAGGATAATTTTCTCCAGTGATTGAGCTGTCTTGAGCTCATCTTCAATGATGATGATATTCATGTATAAGTGGCAGTTTAATTTGAAATACTTTTTCGTTACTAATGATATCGATAGGCTGATCAAGCAAATGGCTGTAACGCAGCTCGATATTTTTAAGGCCAACGCCCAGTGAATTATGATCAGGTGTTTTCAACTGGATCTTATTTTCAATAATGATGCGGTCATTTTCTACATAGATCCTGATAGGCAAGGGCTTTTCAAGCGAGACTACATTGTGTTTGATGCAGTTCTCCACCAGTAATTGCAAGGTGAAAGGCGGGATCAGCGTACTCAGCACTTTATCATCAAGCTCGCTGGTGAAGATAAAACCTTCATCAAACCTTGCTTTTTGTAAAAATAGATAGGCTTGAAGGATATCCATTTCCTCACTTACCTGGATCAGGTCGTGCTTACGGCTTTCGAGGGTATAGCGGTAAAAATTGGATAGTTTCAGGATGAACTCTACGGCTTGCTGGTCGCCGGTTTCTACCATTGCTTTTAGGGTGTTCAGGCTATTGAAGAGAAAATGCGGGTTAACCTGCTGCTTCAGCATTTCATATTGCGCGCCCAGGTTATCACTTTTAATACGTTCAAGCTCCATACCGACATATTGGTTTTCATAGTTCTGCTGGAGCAGCTGCAAAAACATATAAAATATCAGGTTGATCAAAATACCCCGAACTTCTACCATCAGCATCACCGGGCCGAAATTGATATGGGCGAGGATCAGTTGCTGTATCCAGGCAAGGCATAGCATTACTCCAAGTCCGACTGAAAGCGTGGTCAGCAGCCTGGAATAGGAAATACTTTGCTTCTTCACTTTACCTGCATTTCGTGACAGCATATAAATATTAAAATACCACATCAGCAAGGCAAACGCGGACGTTATGCCTGCATTAACTGCAGCTTCGGCGGGGTTGAAATGGCGGTCTGCCAACTGAGGTGCGGAGGATAGCAACCCGAGAAAGATAGAGCTGATCCAAATAACTGCGGGAGATACTTTAAATTCTATTTTTTTCATCAACAACAAATTGATCCGGCTTAGTAAAGACGTTGGCTTGATCTTGCCAAAGTTATTGATATTCCTTAAATCTGTATAATTGGGCATCATGGAAATACGGATGGTTGATGCGATAAAATGTACCTGATCCGGTCTGCAGTGGTTATCTGTCTCCCCAAACTATCGGTTGGCGCCTGGCCTTGCTGTAAATGATAAGTTAAACTATCGGTTTTCCCTTCCGTTGGCAAAGTAGATACAGTTTCAACACTTTTAGGTGTCCCATTGATATAACTGCCATACCAATATTTATTATTGGCCTGTTTGTACACCACCAACGTAAATTCCTCACCGTGGTGGTGTGTTGTATAGCCGGCTATAGCGCACTCTTTTGCAGCCTCGTTACCGTAGAGTATCGATATGGTTTGTAATTTCCTATTGACAAATGTGGTTATGACCTGCTCACCTCCTGCATCATACATTTCGCGGGTTTGGGCTTTATCCGTTGCTTGTCTATTGCAGCCAAGGATACCTAAGGTGATGATGATCAGCATATAATTTTTCATAAGATTAGTATATATGTAATGAAGCTTATTTCAGATCTTTATTTTGCAATGGAATATTGAAAACATAGCCGTTTTCGCTGGCAATTTTATGGCAGTTAAAACAGGTGGTATTGAATAACGGGGTATCGCCATACGGTTTTAGTTTGATCCCATTGAATTTTGCAAACCCCCAGCCTTTGCTATCCGGAAACCTTTTATCATCCTTTGTCATAATCTGTACGCTGTTGACTGAGCCGGGATTAACGTCCCCGTTCTTTTCGTCGATACTGTTCCACACTACTTTTACAATGGTGCTCCCGTCAGGAAAAGGATTGATGTGATTTTCTTTGATGGCCTTTACCGTCACCGCATTGCCATATACCACGCGGATGCTATGGTTATCAAAGCGGTTCGTAGTACTGATCACCTGCCAGCTTTGGTAATCAGAAATGTATTTTACACCATTTGCGGCAACAAGATTTTTTGTTGAAAGACTGGGTATTTGTTTAAAATGAAGCAGTTCTTTATCCGCTTCTTTAACAACAGCAGTATCGTGATACTTAGCGGGTGTCAAGCTGTTTGCATAATTTTTCAGAACCGCCACATCTTTTGCCGATAGCTTTGATTCCGGATGAACTGCAGCATAAGTTGCTAAAGGCATTTTACCCGAGATTACCATATTGACCATTTCCCAGAGCCGGCCCTGCTGATCGGCTTTGCTCAGCGTGTTCCAGGTTGACAGATTAAAACGGGAACGTGCCGTTTTAACATCCGTTGCTACCAGCCAGGATACCGGCGCCATCCGGTCATGCCAGCTTAGCCTGGTTTCATTGGAGTGGCAATCATAGCAAGCGCGGCGCAAAATATTGGTTACTTCTACCGGCGCTTTGATTGGTTTACTTGCCGGCGGATTCTGAACTGGCTGCTGCACAAACTGCATTCCGGTTAGTGAAAGTAACAATGCTACTCCGGCAATAGCCCATCTTTTCATTTTTCTATTAGCGTGATTCATCTGGCGATTTTTAACTAAAGTAAGCTGCTGCTGCACTTCGGAATAGTTAATCAGGCGCGAAATGGACATATAACATCCTAAGTTAGACATCGGGGTAGCTGGAAAAACTATTGCTAACATATAACCCTTAAAACAAAAAGAGGTGCCTGAAAGCACCTCCGATTAAATTTTTACCTATTGTTCTATTTATACAGCCACATTGATCTGTACGTTGATGTTACCGCGTGTAGCTTTTGAATAGGGGCAGGTTTGATGTGCCGCTTCAACTACAGTTTTGGCTTCCTCAAATGTTAAGCCGGGCAGGCTCACATTTAAACGCGCCTGAAGATTGAATCCATCACTACCGGCTGCCAGGTCTACTTCTGCATCCACAGCGGTATCATCAGGGATGGCGATCTTCAGCGTGGCGGCATTATGCCGCATGGCACCGATAAAACAAGCCGACCACCCCGCGGCAAATAATTGTTCCGGATTGGTTCCGATGCCAGGGCCCCCGGGAGTTGACAGCTTAATATCTAAACGGCCATCTGTGCTTTTAGCGGCACCTTCACGGCCCCCGGTTATATGAACTTTTCCTGTGTAAAGTACTTTTGTGATGTTAACCTGTGCTGTGTTCGCAGCTTCTATTATAGTTTGATTTTCCATGATATTTATGAATTTGATTATGATTGTTGAATTTTATTTTGAAAGACTTTCTGCCTCGATAATAGCATCCGCAAAAGCTTTTGGTGCCTCTTGTGGCAAGTTATGACCGATTCCGCCGGTGATGGTATGATGTGCGTATTTACCTTTGAATTTAGCGGCATAACTCGCCGGGTCCGGGTGCGGAGCGCCGTTGGCGTCGCCTTCGAGGGTAACGGTTGGTACCGTAATTACGGGAGCTGCAGCCAATGTCTTTTCAAAGGCATCATATCTGGCCTCGCCTTTAACCAGGCCTAAACGCCAGCGATAATTATGGATCACGATAGCCACATGGTCAGGATTAACAAAGGCTGTAGCCGACTGCGCATAGGTGCTGTCACTAAACTGCCATTTTGGTGAAGCTGTTTGCCAGATCAACCTGTTGAATTCTTTGGTATTGGCTGCATAACCGGCACGACCGCGTTCCGTAGCGAAATAATATTGATACCACCACGCTAATTCCGCTTTAGGTGGAAGTGGCGCTATATTGGCTTTTTGACTGCCTATTAAATAACCGCTTACAGATACTAACGCTTTGCATCTGTCAGGATATAAAGCCGCTATAATGTCGGCAGTGCGCGCGCCCCAGTCAAAGCCGCCTATAACCGCTTTTTGGATCTTTAAAGCGTCCATCAGCGCAATAATATCCAAGGCTAAAGCTGCCTGCTGTCCGTTTCTTGGCGTCTTTTCAGATAGAAAGCGGGTGGTGCCATAGCCTCTTAGGTAAGGGACGATCACGTGGTAACCTTTTGGGGCTAAGATAGCTGACACCCCGGCATAGCTGTTAATATCATACGGCCAGCCATGCAGCAGGATAACGGGTTGACCGTTAGCCGGCCCGGCTTCTGCATAGCCGACATTCAATACGCCGGCATCGATCTGTTTGATCGTTGTAAAATGAGTGGGTAAACTGTTTAAGTCTTGCGCGCGGGCCGAACCAGATCGGATAATGATCGCTGATAATACGATAATTCCTGCTAAAAGACGGCGGCGAATGTTCAGTTGGGTTTTCATATTGCTTAGTTTTATTTTGTTTGCTGTCTCAAAATTATGCTAAGCATGCCGCCCGGGAAATGTCTTTAAGCTTTAGCCGGACGTTTTAGAAGCCGAAGTAGACAATGGCGACCTTAAACGTTCGCGATGATCTTTTCCCCACCGGATCATTTCCAAAATAATATCGCCGAAGGAGTAGCAGTATGCTGAAGCGGTATATTCAACCATCACCGGACTGGTCGGGGTGACCGTCCTCACGATAAGCTGGTTAGCTTCCATTTCTTTCAGCTCGCGCGAAAGCATCCGTGTTGTGATACCGGGTATGCTTCGTTCAATCTCCCGGAAACGTTTATTACCATTGCAAATTGAATTGATGATCGGCAGTTTCCATTTGCCGCCGATCACATAGATCGTGTCCTGCAGTGCCTGCACTTCTTCCTTTTGGCTTCGTGGATCACTCAGGACATCTTTTGCCTTTGCGATTAATTTTTCATCTTCCATATTGGTATACTCTGTGATACTGGTTACAAAGTTATATCATTCTGATTATACCTTTGTAATAAAAATTATTGAAATTAAGATGGAACTATTAAAAGGAAAAATAGCCGTAGTTACGGGTGGCAATAGCGGCATTGGCTATGCTACTGCAAAAGAATTAAAGGCACATGGTGCCGAAGTAATTATTACCGGCAGAAGAAAAGACGCGGTGGAAAAAGCTGCCGCCGAACTTGTGGCGATTGGTTTGATAGCCGACCAGGGCCAGGTCTCTGTGATTGAAGGTCTGGCCAAACAAGTTAAAGAAAGCCACGGAAAAATCGATATTCTTTTTATTAATGCGGGTGTCTTGGAAATGACCATGATCGAAAACGCGTCAGAGATCGCTTTTGACAATGTTATGAATGTGAATTTTAAGGGCGCTTATTTTACCTTGAGTAAATTTATTCCATTGTTAAATGACGGAGCATCGGTTGTCTTTCTTTCATCAAATACAGCAAGTATGAATGGACCGAATTCTTCTATTTATTCGTCCAGTAAGGCGGCGCTTAACTCGTTGATGAAGATTGCCGCCGTTGAGCTGGCTCCCCGTAAGATCCGCGTTAATAGCGTTAGTCCCGGCCCGACGCATACAGAGATACTTAATAAAGTTGGTTTTACCGCTGAGCAACGGGAACAGGTTAATGAATGGATGATAGAACGTATACCGCTGAAAAAAATAGGGACGGCCGAAGATGTAGGAAAAATGGTTGCTTATTTTTGTAGTGATGCCGCCAGCTTTATTACCGGTGCTGAAATCATCATGGACGGCGGAATGAGCCTTAAAGCATAAGTTTCGCCCAGTACGGATTAATAATAAAATGCCAGGATAATCTCCGGGCATTTTGTTACTTTTAAGAGTTGTTTTAATGGCGGTGAATGTCTTGGGTTCCAAACTCTTCTAACCCCAAATTTTATCTTCAATGATTTTATAACAAGCGTTTTGCTATAAAGGCCATTCAATTTGTTGGGAAGTCATCTTATCATAATTATGATGAGGTGAGTCTCTTAATTATTTGTGTTGATGTTTACCTTAGAATAGGTAGCCGGATATAACGTTTTAAACATATAATAAGTCACACTTACCATGATAAAGGCTACAATTGCATCGATAGTAGCGGGGAAGCCCAATACCGCGATCTTTGATAAAAAGGCAAATATGATGTCAAAAAATAAGCCTGCGAATACCCACTCTTTTAACCTTAGAAATTTGTCTGGTGTAAGAAGCACGATGACCCCGGATAATTTGGCAACGCCGAGGATGTAAATAAAATGCGGTGGGTAACCCAATTTTACGGTGATGTCCCATACTACGTGATTATTGGTAAGTTCGCCCAGCCCGCTTGCGGTAAACCATAATGAGGTCAATGCTGCTCCGATCCAATAGATTGTTTTTACTGTTTTAGTTTTCATGATTTTGTTTTTTTGAGTTATTTAATGACCCAAAATTGCAGCATCACACCAAAAATTTAAATGGAATAAAGGCTGAAGTGGACAAAAGAACATCCCGTTTGGACAAACAGCAGTTCGGAGTAGTGCTGTCTGTTAATACAATATCAGTAAAAGATCTATTCTAATCAGAAGAAGCGCTAAAAGTGCATTTTAAAAATTGAAATTGGTTGACGGACGATATTTAACCGACTAGTCTGATCAAATTGTATCTGACGATTGAGCGTCCTTTTAGATATGCACAAACGATAGCTTTGTAGAGGTTTTGAAATTTTGTATATTTACATAAGCCAAAGTCAAGCTAAGAACCGTTAACAATACGTTAACAGCAAAAAGAAAGGCAGCTACATTTTACTGTAACTGCCTGATTCTGAGGTAGCGGGAGCAGGACTCGAACCTACGACCTTCGGGTTATGAGCCCGACGAGCTACCAACTGCTCCATCCCGCACTGTTTTTATTGTTACGATCCGCCTCATTACTGCGAAAAGTGTGCCATTTAAACCAAAAATGCAATTTACATCCTGTTTAAATTGGACTGCAAAGATATAATTCGTTTCTTTGCAGTCCAAATATTATTTCATTTATTTTTTTATGACCCACAGAGCTGGTTTTGTAAGCATTATTGGAAAGCCCAACGCAGGGAAATCAACCCTGATGAACGCGCTGGTGGGCGAAAAAATGTCCATCATTACACCAAAGGCGCAAACAACACGCCACCGTATTTTAGGTATTGTTAATGAACCCGACTATCAGATCGTATTTTCTGACACGCCCGGCGTTATCAAACCGCACTACGCTTTGCACGAAAGCATGATGCACCAGGTGGATGGTTCCATAGTTGATGCCGACCTGATATTACTGGTTACCGACATTTACGAGGAGTACGATGAGGAAGATGTATTGAAGAAACTGGCAGGTACACAAGCGCCGGTAGCGGTACTGATCAATAAGGTAGATCAATCCGACGAGGAAACCGTGAAAGCCAAAGTAGAGTTTTGGCAAGAAAAGCTGAATCCAAAAGCAATCTTCGCTATATCGGCATTAAAAGATTATAACGTGCTTGCGGTAATGAATTTCGTGATCGAGCACTTGCCCGAGCACCCCGCGTATTATGAAAAAGACGCGCTTACTGATCGTAACGATCGCTTTTTCGCATCGGAAATGATACGTGCGCAAATCTTCAAACAATATAAAAAAGAGATCCCTTACAGCAGCGAGGTAATAGTAACTGCTTTTGTTGAGGGTGAAAAACTACACCGCATCAGCGCCGAAATAATTGTGGAACGCGATTCGCAAAAGAACATTTTGATAGGCAAAGATGGCAGCATGCTTAAAATAGTAGGCACCTATGCCCGCAGGGATATGGAAGATTTTTTTCAGAAGAAGATCTTTTTAGAGATGTTTGTAAAAGTTATTCCCGACTGGCGCAGCAAAAAAAATTACCTGAAAAAATTCGGGTACGAATAAAAGATACAAGAGTCAGGAAGCAAGAGTCAAGATTTAACATTACGACCAGGCAAAGATTCATTATAAATATTTAAATTAGAGTTAAGCGCAGCTATCAGATTACCGCAAACGGTTTTTTCCTGATCCCTGGCTCTTAATTCTTGATTCTAACAACAAACATGAGCAATATAGTAGCCATAGTGGGCAGGCCCAACGTAGGCAAATCAACTTTATATAACCGTTTAACCGAGAGCCGTAAGGCTATTGTCGACGATTTTAGCGGCGTAACCCGCGACAGGCACTACGGCATATCCGAGTGGACCCACCATTCCTTTACTGTTATTGATACCGGCGGCTATGTAGCCAATTCCGATGATGTATTTGAGGCCGCCATCCGCGAGCAGGTAGTTATCGCCATTGAGGAAGCCACCGTTATATTGTTTATGGTTGATGTAACTACCGGAATTACCGATCTTGACGATGAGATCGCTTCGTTATTACGTAAAGGCAAAAAACCGGTATTCGTAGTAGTTAATAAGCTGGATAACACCTCGCTGTTAGCTGATTCTATGGTATTTTACAGTTTAGGATTAGGTGAGTTATATAATGTTTCATCTATGACAGGTTCAGGTACAGGTGAATTGCTGGACGATGTGGTGAAACACTTTGATGATGAGCCAACAGAACCAAACACTTTACCAAAATACGCCATAGTAGGCCGCCCGAATGTGGGTAAATCATCCATCATCAACTCGCTGATCGGCAAGGAGCGTAATATTGTAACCCCGATAGCAGGCACCACCCGCGATTCAATCCACATCCATTACAACCAGTATGGGCATGATTTTATGCTGATAGATACTGCCGGGATGCGTAAAAAAACCAAGGTTAAGGAGAACATTGAGTTTTACTCTGTAATGCGTACCATAAAGGCGATTGAGGAAGCCGATGTTATTATACTTATGATAGATGCCGTTGAAGGTATTGAATCGCAGGATATTAACATCTTCCACCTTGCCGAAAAGAATAAAAAAGGCATCGTTATCGTAGTAAACAAATGGGATTTGATCGAAAAGAATAATAAAACCATTAAGGTTTTTGAAGAGATGATCCGCCAGAAGATAGCGCCATTTACTGATGTGCCTATCGTGTTCACTTCTGTTACCGAAAAGCAGCGTGTGTTAAAGGTAATTGAAACAGCTAACCAGGTTTACGCCAACCGTGCTAAACGTATCCCTACCTCAAAATTAAACGAGGTTATGCTACCTATCATCGAAGCTATACCGCCGCCATCAATCAAAGGCAAATACGTTAAGATAAAATATATTACTCAAATAGCAGGCACATCGCCCATGTTCGCGTTCTTCTGCAACCTGCCGCAATATGTTAAAGAACCTTACTACCGTTTTGTAGAAAACAAACTAAGGGAAAACTTTGACTTTAACGGCGCACCGGTACAGGTGTGGTTTAGGCAGAAGTAATTAGAACCAGGATTTAACAGATTAAAGGATTTTCCTGATAATTATAAAACAGCAAGGCACATCCTGTAAATCAATAAATCCGTTAAATCCTGGTTCATTCTACTGCACCGCTTCCACGGCCTTTTTAAAGGCCATATCATCACTGTTAACAGTTTGATAGTACGCTCCGTCACCCCATTTAAAGCGGGCGGCGTAGGCTTTCAGGAGAGTCTCTATTGGCTCGCGCGATAGTTTGATCTCGTACGAGTCCATTTCCTTTATGGTTTGTGAGGCGTACAGGATAAAATCGCCGTATTGCAGGTCGTTCACCGAATAAGCATCAATAAACTTATCCGCCGAAACATATTTGCCCAGTTCAGGCTGAAGCTTATCTATCACATAAGCGGTAAATAACTGGTTGTCGGCAAGTGCCTGTACCAGGTTGGTGTTCATCGTTGTATCGGCAGGCACAAAAATATCGGGCATAATGCCGCCACCGCTAAAAACTTTTTTGCCGCTGGCGGTATGATAGGGCGATGATTTTTTAAACACGCTATCGTTCATATTGCTTTGTGCCGAAAACAGCTCGCCTTTTCTCATCCGTTCTGATAGCTCATTGTGGTAGCTGTCAACCCCTCCCGCGTATGATTTTTGTATCGATCTGCCCGATGGCGTATAATACCTGGCCACCGTTAAATTAACTGCCGAACCATCCTCAAACGGAAACTGCTGCTGCACCAAACCCTTACCAAATGAGCGGCGACCAACAATAATGGCGCGATCTAAATCTTGCAGCGCACCGGCCAGTATTTCACTTGCCGATGCGGAATACTCATCAATTAGCACCGCTAACTTGCCATGCTGAAACTCGCCCGAATCAGTAGCGAAATAATCCGTACGGTTTTCATGTATGCCTTTGGTGTAAACTATCAGCTTGCCCTTGGTTAAAAACTCATTAGCCAGTGCGGTAGCCGTGTTCAGGTAACCGCCGCCATTGCCACGGATATCAAGCACCAGTTTAGTCATCCCCTGGTTTTTTAGTTTATTTAGCGCAACGCGGAAATCATTATCGGTAGTTGAAGCAAATTTGCTGATCTTAATATAGCCCACATTATCGGCAGCCATATAAGCTGCATCCATACTGCTCAGGGCAACATGCCCGCGCTGTATGCGGTAGAACTTTTGTGTATCATCGGGCTCAACCACGTTAAAGGCCATTTCTTTCCTTTTCTCGTCGGTGAGGATCTTATCTATCTTATCACTGGTAATTTTTGTGCCCGATACTTTTTGATTATTAATGGTCAGCACCCTGTCGCCCGTAGCTAAACCGGCTTTATCAGCGGGCCCATCGGGATAGATCTGGGTAATGTAAAGGGTATCGCGCAGCAACTGGTATTCAATACCAAAGCCATTAAAACCCCCTTCCAGTTTCTCATTTATGGCCAATGCCTGTTGCGGCGGCAGGTACATGGAGTGCGGATCAAGGTTCTGTAACAGGTTGTTAACGGTTACGCCCTCAACGCTGTCTACGTTAACCGAATCAACATAGTTCTGGCGTACCAACTGTAGTACTTTGGTGAGTTTATCGTCTTTACCGGGTGTGGTATTAAGGTAGTGTGAAGCAAAATTATTGTCGCCAACAAGTAGGCCGATAGCTATACCCACCAAAATCAACAACACTGATCTAAAAATTATGCCCGCTCCCCTTTTCATATTAGATTACTGACGCAAAGCTAACAAATTCAGGTGATTAGTTGAAATTTTAACGTTTAACTTTTGCTTAAATTGTAATTTTTTGCCTGATTTATTAGTCTGTTCATCATTAATTAATGCCAAACCGCATTTATTAATTTTAGGGGCCGAAGAAATAATTACCCACCGCTTACAATTGAAATATATTTTAATAAATTTAGCAATATTATAAACTATTGTTAGCCATCTGTTTTCTGGTATTCAGAGATGGTTTTACTAATTATATTGCCATGCCACACATACCATTAGATGAAAATTTACCGGGCATTACCGGCTTGTTAAATTATCGACAGGATACCGCTCTGCCCATCAGGCAGCTTACCCAAATTCTGCTGCGCGGCGAATCAACCTTAACAGAGGCCGATCGCGAGCTGATCGCAACGGTTGTATCGCAAGGGAATGAATGTAAATTTTGCACTGCAGCACATACTGCGGCGGCAGATGTGCTTTTAGGCGAACGCGAAACTGCAGAAAAGGTAAAGCACGACCCCGAGAATGCGCCAGTTAGTCCCAAAATGAAATTTTTACTGGAGATAGCCCGCAGAACACAGGCCAATGCCCGCACAGTAAGCGCCGAACTGGTAGCCAATGCCAAACAAGCCGGGGCAACAGACCTGGAGATACATGATACCGTATTAATAGCCGGCCTGTTTTGCCTGTACAACAAATATGTTGATGGCCTGGCAAGCGTAACCCCAACCGATCCCGCGTTTTATGACCGGCTGGCAAATATCTTAAAAACCAGCGGCTACATGCCATCGGCAAACCGTTACGCAAGTTTAAACGCCACCTCCTGATGAATGACCGCACCAAACCATTATTATTCTGGGCAGGCATTGTATTGCTGGTTATCCCCGGCCTGGTACATGCCTATTTGCTGATGCCGTTCCCCGGTAGTCAGGACTTGAATGCCATAACCGTGGCTTATTATCTTGAAAAAATAGTGAACTCCTTACGTTTTATTGGTGCTGCCTTGCTAGTTTGGTACGGCATTAAGTATTACGCTAAAAACTCAACAGGTGGTAAGATCATTAAAGCATTAGTGTTGGCGCTTTGCCTGGGCAGCTTTTATTTTACCGATGTAATGTTTAAGGCCGAAACCATGTTCCAGGAACCACAAGTTATCAAATTTGCTAATGTGATGACCAATAAAGTGCCCATGAACATGGTGATTATTGGTGTAGTGAATAATGGTGTAGCCAAAGCTTACCCGTTGGTATACCTGGGCTATCACCATAAAATACAGGACAATGTGGGCAACGAGCCCGTACTGGTTACTTATTGTACCATGTGTCGCACCGGCAGGGTATACAGCCCGGTCATCAATGGGGCACGACAAACCTTTCGCTTGGTAGGGGCCAGACATTACAACGCTATTATCGAGGATCAGCAAACAAAAACATGGTGGTACCAGGCTACAGGCACGGCAGCCGTTGGAAAGCTAAAAGGTGAGCACCTGCAAGAGTTGCCTTATGAACAATCTACCTTGGCTGCATGGATAAGCAAACATCCATCATCACTTATACTGCAACCCGATACAAATTATGTACAGGATTATAAGGACCTCAAAAATTACGACCGCCTGCAGGCCGTTGACAAGGATAGCACCATAAAAAACAAAGATACCCTGATGCGCAAAAGCTGGGCGCTCGGCGTAATAGTAAACGGCCAGGCAAAGGCTTACGACTGGCGGCACCTATTAAAAAAACGGTTACTTAACGACAGCCTGAACAAAACACCACTACTGGTAACCATCGAGAACGACAGCCTTACCTTCCATGCTTTTAATACCAATGTGAATGGTAAAACACTCCATTTTAATCTGGATGCAAAAGGCATATTAACCGATCAGGAAACCGCTTCAACATGGGATTGGGATGGATTGGCTACAGCAGGAATGCTGAAAGGCAGACGCCTGACTAAGCTACAGGCTTACCAGGAGTACTGGCATTCATGGAAACATTTTCACCCCAATACGCTGTTCTGGAAAAACTAAAGAGTTGATCGCTGCCGCGGGTTTAGCGCAGCGTAACCCGTGGTGCGGCATGGCAGCAGTTTTCAACTGCATCTGATACAGCATGGCGACAGTTTCCAACTGTCACAACAATTTGTTTAATTTTGCGGTATAAACATCCCGCAATGGAATTCACAACCGAAAAAAGCTCCAACTACAACAACCTCGAACGGATGCCTGTTAAGGAGATCCTACAGCATATGAACGAGGAGGATCAAACCGTGCCGCTTGCCGTGGCAAAAGCCTTACCGCAGATAGAGAAACTGGTAGAAGTAACAGCAGCTCGCATGAAAGAAGGCGGTCGCCTGTTCTACATTGGCGCAGGCACCAGCGGCAGGCTGGGGGTGGTTGATGCATCAGAATGCCCGCCGACATTTGGTGTACCATTTGATATGGTTGTAGGTATTATTGCCGGTGGCGATACCGCAATCCGCAAAGCTGTTGAATATGCCGAGGATGATGCCCAACAAGCCTGGATCGACCTGCAGGAGTTTAACATAAATGATAAAGATGTACTGGTAGGCATAGCCGCGTCAGGCACAACGCCGTATGTTATTGGCGGACTAAAAATGGCCAATGAGCACAATATTGCCACCGGCTGCATTGTTTGTAATAGCGGCAGCCCGGTAGCAGCGGAGGCCAAATACCCGGTTGAGGTAGTAACCGGCCCTGAATTTCTAACAGGATCAACCCGGATGAAGGCAGGTACCGCCCAAAAACTGGTACTGAACATGCTGAGCACCGCTACAATGATACAATTGGGCAAGGTGAAAGGTAACCGCATGGTGGATATGCAGTTAACCAACAACAAACTGGTTGACCGCGGTACCCGCATGGTAATGAATGAAACCGGCCTCGACGAAGAAACCGCCGCCAAACTTTTAAAGCAAGAAGGTAGCGTTAGGAAAGCGGTAGATTTCTACAAAAACAATTAATTTTATGTGCAGATGTGCGGATATGTAGATGTGCAAATGACAAAAATTGAACATTTACGTAATACGCATATTAGAATAAATCCTGACATTTGTATAAAGACACATTTTAAAAAATCAGCAAATTTGCATATCCGCACATTTGCACATTAAGGAAAATGCACGAGATAGAACCATATTACCGGTGGAGGGATGACTACATTGCATCAGAAGACGAATTTTCGCCTTTTTATGCAACGCAGTATAATGAGTTTGAGTTTGATAAACAGGTATATAACTATCTGCTGCACCCGCAGTGGGATTCATTTGGCTCTAACACCCTCTACCTAAAAGTACTTTATACCGACTACGATCGCGGCTACACCATCATCGAACTGATAGGCGAGTGGAACGATGCTATTAATAACGATATCATGCTCATGAAACGGGAACTCATCGACCTGATGGTCGACCAGGGCATTACCCATTTCATCCTCATCGGCGAGAACGTGCTGAACTTCCATTCTTCGGATGATTGCTACTATGAGGAATGGTTTCAGGAGGTAGAGGATGGCTGGATTGCAGGCATCAACTTCCGCGACCATGTGATAGATGAGTTCAAGAGCAACAATATTGATTACTATATCAATTTCGGCGGCGAGCTTGATGAGCTTAACTGGCGCGGATTAAAACCATTACAGGTATTTAAAAAGGTTGAAGAGCAGCTGATAAAGCGGTTGAACTAAAGTGATCAGAGATTGATTGGTGATTAGTTCTTTCTCTTTAGATTTGAAAATGCGCACTAAACTATTTAATTTCACGTTGGTCTAACACCTATAGTGTGATTTTAGCATATCGCATTAAATGAGTAAATTTGTATTAATAAAAAAGAATAATTTTTAAATAGAAAATGGAAAATAACAGTTCTAACTACGTTTACAGTAGCGTAACCCAATTAGACGATAGCGAAACCTCATCGCGCAAATATTTAGCTAAAGTTTTTGCATGGATGTTCGTAGCGTTAGGCATATCAGCTTTGGTCGCTTTTGAATTTTATCTTAATCAGGGTTTAATGAACCTGATACTTGATCCTATAACCCATAGTTTTACAGGCTTAGGCTATGTAGCTATATTTGCACCGCTTGCCTTCTCATTGGTAATTAACTTCGGTTTTAACCGTATATCATATGTAGGTATGGTAGCTATATTTTTAGCTTATGCCGCAACTATAGGCGTTACATTAAGCATTTTCGGCTTGATCTACACATCCGGTTCTATATTTACCGTATTCCTGAGCGCGGCATTTGTATTTGGTGTTATGGCTATATCGGGCTACAAAACAAGTATGGACCTGACCAAATTTGGTTCAATACTATATGTAATATTCATAGGCGTTTTAGGTGTAAGTCTTATTAACTTCTTTATGCACAGCGAGCAGTTGGACTATATCATCAGCTTTATATTCGTAGCTGTAATGATTGGCCTTACCGCTTACTACATGCAAATGCTTAAACGCATTGGTGCAGGTGTTGAGTTTGGTACCGAAAGCACTAACAAATTAGTGATCATTGGTGCATTTATCCTTTACACTACCTTCATCAACCTGTTTATGTCAATGATGCGTATTTTCGGCAGAAGAAGATAATCGTTAAACACATTATTTAAAAGAGCTGCCTCCAAAAAAGGCGGCTTTTTTTATGCTTTTGCTTTTAAAGCCCTCTCCTTTGGAGAGGGTTTGGGTGAGGTCTTGCATATTACAAGTTTATTGCGCACCTTTGCAGTGCTTATAGAGAAAGATGGAGGGATTAGACCCTGCGATGTCTTAGCAACCTGTGCTTCACAAGGTGCTACATTCTACTTAACCAGCTTCAAAAATCGGTTAGGAAAGATAAGCGAAAGTCAATATATCACCCGACTTTTCGACGTAAGCTGTATTCTGTTGCGTGTTGCCTGGTTCCTGTAGTCAGTGATTTCCTTTTTATAATCACTATTTACAATACCCGCCACCCGCCACTGAAACCCGGTAACAGACAAAATGGATATTAGAAAAGAATTAGAGAAACGTATACTCGTTATTGACGGCGCGATGGGTACCATGATACAACGGTACCAATTAACCGAGGCGGATTTTCGTGGGGAACGTTTTAAGGATCATGCATCAGACCTGCAGGGCAATAATGACCTGCTGAATATCACACGCCCGGATGTGATCAAGGCTATCCATGCCGAGTATCTGGATGCAGGGGCCGATATCATAGAAACTAATACTTTCAGCACACAGGTTATTTCACTGGCCGATTATCATTTGGAGCCGCTTGCGTATGAGCTAAGCTATGAGGGTGCGCGCCTTGCCCGTGAAGTTGCCGACGAATACACCAAAAACAATCCTGATAAACCACGCTTTGTAGCAGGCGCTGTTGGCCCGACCAACCGTACCGCGTCACTATCACCCGATGTTAACGACCCGGGTTACCGTGCCGTTACATTTGATGACCTGGCCGAAGCTTATTACGACCAGGTTCGCGGCCTGGTTGATGGTGGTTCGGATCTGTTGCTGGTTGAAACCATATTTGATACCCTGAATGCCAAAGCGGCATTATTTGCCATAAACCGCTATGCCGATGAATCGGGAAAGCATTTGCCGATCATGATCTCGGGTACTATTACTGATGCATCGGGTCGTACCCTATCGGGCCAAACGGTTGAGGCATTCTGGAACTCTATCCGCCATGCAAACTTATTATCTGTAGGTTTAAACTGCGCTTTAGGTGCAAGAGAAATGCGCCCCCATTTGGAGGAGCTTTCTAACATAGCCGACGTATTTATTTCGGCTTATCCTAATGCCGGTTTACCAAATGAGTTTGGTCAGTATGATGAAACCGCGCATGAAACAGCCCACCAGGTTGACGACTTTATGCAAGCCGGACTGGTAAATATAGTAGGTGGTTGTTGTGGCACCACACCTGAACACATTAAATGTATTGCTGATAGAGCTGCATTATATCCCGCAAGGTTAATACCCGAAATAGCGCCAAACATGCGCTTAAGCGGACTGGAAGCGGTCACCTTAACGCCTGAAAGTGTTTTCATGAACGTGGGCGAGCGTACCAATATCACAGGTTCCCCCAAATTTTCCAAACTGATTTTAGGCGAGGATTATGAAGCTGCCCTAACCGTTGCCCTGCAGCAGGTTGAAGGCGGCGCGCAGGTGATCGATATTAACATGGATGAAGGGATGATCGATTCGGAAGCGGTGATGGTGAAATTCCTGAACCTGGTTGCTTCTGAACCTGACATTGCCAAGCTGCCCATCATGGTGGATTCATCCAAATGGACGGTTATTGAAGCCGGGTTGAAATGCTTACAAGGCAAGGGTATCGTTAACTCCATCTCATTAAAAGAAGGTGAAGAGAAATTTAAGGAATATGCCCGCAAAATATTAAGCTATGGTGCCGCTACAGTTGTAATGGCCTTTGATGAAACCGGTCAGGCTGATTCACTGGAACGCCGCAAAGAGATCTGCGAGCGCTCGTACAACATATTGGTTAACGAAGTTGGCTTCCCGCCGCAGGATATCATTTTCGATCCGAATATATTAACAGTAGCCACCGGTTTAGAAGAACACAACAACTATGCGGTTGATTTTATTGACGCCACCCGCTGGATAAAACAAAACCTGCCCCACGCCAAAGTAAGCGGTGGGGTAAGTAATATTTCGTTCTCATTCCGTGGTAATAACACGGTGCGCGAGGCTATGCATTCTGCATTTTTATACCATGCTATACAGGCCGGTATGGATATGGGCATTGTAAACGCCGGTATGCTTGAAGTGTACCAGGAGATCCCAAAAGACTTGTTGGAGCTTGTTGAAGATGTTTTATTAAACCGCCGCCCGGATGCTACCGAGCGTTTGGTTGAGTTTGCTGATAACATTAAGAGCAAAGGCAAAGTAATAGTGCGCGATGAGGAATGGCGTAAAGATCCTGTTGAAAAACGTTTATCGCACGCCCTAGTAAAAGGTATTATTGAATACCTGGATGATGATGTGGAAGAAGCCCGCCAAAAATATGCCCGTCCGCTTGAGGTCATTGAAGGGCCGCTGATGGATGGGATGAACATCGTGGGCGATCTGTTTGGTTCAGGTAAAATGTTCCTGCCACAAGTGGTAAAATCGGCCCGTGTAATGAAAAAGGCGGTTGCTTACCTATTGCCGTATATCGAACTGGAAAAACAGCGTGTTTTAGCATCTGGCGAGGATACTGCAGCCGATGCCCGCAGCAATGCAGGTAAAATTTTAATGGCTACCGTTAAAGGCGATGTACACGATATCGGTAAAAATATTGTGGGCGTAGTTTTGGCCTGTAATAACTTTGAGGTGATAGACCTTGGGGTAATGGTGCCTGCGCAAAGAATCATAGAAGAAGCCATCAAACAAAATGTTGATATCATCGGCCTAAGCGGGTTGATCACACCATCGCTTGATGAAATGGTGCATTTCGCCAAGGAGATGGAGCGCCAGAACTTTACTATTCCGCTGATCATCGGCGGTGCAACCACATCACGCATACATGCAGCGGTTAAGGTAGCCCCGAACTATTCAGGCGCTGCTATACATGTGTTAGATGCCTCGCGCAGCGTTACGGTTTGCAGTAGCTTGATGAGCGAAACCGGTCGTGATGAGTATATCCAGGGCATTAAGGATGAATATGCTAAAGCCCGTGAAGCGCACCTGAACAAAAAATCGGACAAGCGTTTTATCAGTATTGATGATGCCCGTAACCTTAAATGCCAGATCAACCTAAACGGCATGATGCCGCCAAAACCAACCTTTACAGGCACCAAGGTTTTTGAAGCGTTCCCGCTAGAGGAATTGGTGCCGTATATCGACTGGACACCATTTTTCCATACCTGGGAACTGCGCGGCAGCTATCCAAAAATATTCGACGACAAATACGTAGGCATTGAAGCAAAAAAATTATATGATGATGCGCAGGAACTATTAAAGCGCATTGTTAAGGATAAGTTGTTACAGGCAAATGCCGTGATCGGTTTCTGGCCTGCCAATAGTGTGGGCGATGACATTGAGTTATATACCGATGAAAGCCGCACGCAGGTTTTAGAAACCATTTATACCCTTCGCCAGCAATCAGAAAAGGTTAAAGGCGAACCCTATTATGCTTTGGCAGATTTTATTGCCCCTAAAGATAGTGGGATACCTGATTACTGGGGTGGTTTCGCGGTAACAACCGGTATTGGTTGCGACGAACTGGTTGCCGAATTTGAAGCCGATCATGATGACTATAACAGCATCATGGCTAAAGCGTTGGCAGATCGTTTTGCCGAAGCCTTTGCCGAAAAAATGCATGAACTGGTACGTAAAGATTACTGGGGTTATGCCAAAACCGAGCAGCTGGATACCGAAAAGCTGATCAAGGAAGAATACCAGGGTATCCGCCCGGCACCGGGATATCCCGCCTGTCCGGATCATACGGAAAAGATTACCCTGTTTGAACTGCTGAAAGCCGAGGACAACGCCCACATGCACCTTACCGAAAGCCTGGCCATGACACCGGCCGCATCTGTAAGCGGGTTCTACTTCGCGCACCCGCAGGCAAGATATTTTGGGTTAGGTAAGATCAGTAAGGATCAGGTAGTGGATTATGCTGTTAGAAAAAACATGTCAATTGATACGGTAGAACGCTGGTTAGGACCAAACTTAAATTATTAATGCACACAGAACAACCATAAACGCGCGTCATTGCGAGGTACGAAGCAATCTCTATACTTTACAGAGCGGATAGAAAGATCTAAATCTACATATTTGACCTGCCTATGTAGAGATTGCTTCGTACCTCGCAATGACGCGCGGATCACTATATTTACAAAGGCTTTATCACCTCAAAACATCAATGAAAATAACCGATCACATTACCAACGCGGCTGGCAAAACACTCTTCTCGTTCGAACTATTACCACCGGTAAAAGGGCGCAGCATTAATGAAATTTATGATGCAATTGATCCGCTGATGGAGTTTAATCCGCCGTTTATTGATGTTACTTATCACCGTGAGGATTATATCTACAAAAAGCATGAAAGTGGCTTGTTGGAGAAGGTATCCTATCGTAAACGTCCCGGCACAGTTGCTATCTGCGCGGCTATCATCAACCGTTATAAGGTTGATGCTGTTCCGCATTTAATTTGTGGTGGATTTACCAAAGAAGAAACCGAGAACGCGCTGATCGACCTGCAATTTTTAGGTATTGATAATGTACTGGTATTGCGTGGCGATGCCCGCCATGCTGATCCTTCATTTGTGCCAACTCCAGGCGGCCATGCCTACGCATGCGAACTGCTGGAGCAGGTTACCAACATGAACAAGGGTAAATATTTATATGAGGACCATGATGTGGTTAATGCCGATTTCTGTATTGGTATTGCCGGATATCCCGAAAAACATTTTGAATCGCCAAACCTGAAGACTGATTTCAGGTATTTGAAGAAAAAGGTAGACATGGGTGCCAATTTTATTGTTACCCAAATGTTTTATGATAACAATAAATACAAGGAGTTTGTAAGGCTTTGTCGCGAGAATGGCATCAATGTGCCCATCATCCCGGGATTAAAACCTATTACATCATCCAAGCAACTCATCAATCTGCCAAAAATATTCCATATTGATATTCCTGAGGATCTGGCCGATGCGGTGCAGGCCTGCAAATCAGAAAAAGATGTGAAAGATGTAGGTATTGAATGGATGATAAACCAATGCCGTGAGCTGATAGAGTTTGGCGCGCCGGTACTGCATTTTTACACCATGAGTAATCCGGGTCCGACGAAGAGGATTGCTGAGGCGATATTTTAGATAGCTTCTAAAGTGTCATTGCTGTAAAGGTCAACTAATTCGGTAACAGAATTAGCTTTAAATAAATAAAGCTAAGAGTTATGCGGAACATTAATAACGACCTGACATTAAAGCGGAATTATCTGAACAAATATCGTTTCCTGATCAGT